>Ga0157370_10000112_pt1 | contig 94316 bp, 88 predicted proteins | sample C35metaG_FD_113463 | JGI IMG/M metagenome (GOLD analysis project Ga0157370, IMG submission 113463) | Corn rhizosphere microbial communities from Kellogg Biological Station, Michigan, USA - C3-5 metaG | ecosystem: Host-associated > Plants > Roots > Rhizosphere > Soil | place: USA: Michigan...
CTTACACCTCATGCCGAGATCTGTACGCTTTGGGCGAAGTTACCGTCTCATGCATGCTGACGAGCTTCGCGCCGGTCTTGTCCGATGAGCTAAGTCAATGAACGCACGGCGCGTACATGATTTAGTCCGGTTTGTCAAGGCCGACCTCATCCTCCCCCGCCAGGGGGAGGTGGCAGGCGTAGCCTGACGGAGGGGGAGGATGGCGATGATTTGGCCAGCCGTCCCTTCTGCGCGCATCGCTTTCCGCCCCCTCCGTCGCCTTCGGCGCCACCTCCCCCCTGGCGGGGAAGGATTTTCAGACCGCCGTCTTTTCCGACGGCTAAGAAGAAGGACAGTGCTTCGACAAGCTCAGCACGAACGGGGTGGGGGGCGGACTCAGAATAAGCGGGATTCCCGCGTTCGCGGGAAGACGGGTTAGTCCGCTGCCTCGTCGGCGAGCGCGGCGGCGATGGCCTGGTGGAGCTGGGCGGCGGTGCGGTCGGTTTCGTCGCAGGGGATGGCGAGATCGCCTCCGGCGCTCATCTCGCGGGCCCAGCGGGAGAGGATATTGCCCTTGAGCCAGAGGCCGGGGTCCGTAAGCCAGATCGCGACCACGGGACCGGCCGCAGCGGCCGAGCGCAGGTTGAGCAATTCGACATGGCCGATCGCGTGAAGCGGTAGGCGACCGCCCGGCAATCCTTTGCGGAACAGCCCCCTCTCCCACCCACGATAATAGATTTCCGTGCCGGTGACGCGCACCGCCAGATCGGGTCCGCGCGCCTGCCGGAGCGCGAAGCGCGCGAGGTAGAGCGTGACCAGCAAAAACGGGATCGCCACCGGCCAGAGGACGAACCAGGCCGAAACCGTCAACGCCACGAACAGCATAAGGGCCGGGATCAGGAAACCGAGCGACGTGTGCGGATAATAGGCCTCGAGATAGATGTATTCGCGCTGCACGGACGCCCGGCTAGCTCGCCTGGGCGAGGCGCGGGCCGAGCGGCTGGATGTTGACCGCGATTACGCCGGGGAGACGTTCGAGCAGCTCGACCGTCTCGCTGTCGAGCCGGTAATCGCGGCCGATGCGCAGGCGCGCGGGGCCGCGATCGGTCTGGACCGAGACGATCACCTCGCCGCGGCCGCCTTTCGCCTGCCCGAGCAGTTCGGCCAGCGGCGCGAGCGCGGTGGCGTCCGCAATCTCGATCTCGGCATGCAGGCGCGCGTTGGAGGAAAGGCCATCGAGCGGTTTCGCACCGCGAACGGTGATGCGCGGCGTCTCCTCGCCCGGGCGCTTGTCGGCTTCGACGTCGAGCAAGAGGCAGGCACCCGAGCGCGCGGCAGCCTCCATCGCCTCGGAGGCGGCATCGTCGAACGAGCTGGCCATGAACTGACCCGACGCGTCCGAGCAGGTCGCGAGCATATAGCGATTGCCGCGCGCCGAGGTGCGCCAGCCGGCGGCTTCGATCAAAGCCGCCATGCGCATCGTCTTGCGCGGGACCGGGCGTCCGCGCTCGTCGCGATCGGGCTCGGACGAATGGCCCATCTGGCTCAATTGCTCGAAGCTGCGCACGCCCTCGCTTCTTGCGACATGGCGGTAACGATCGGTCGGATGTGCCGAGAAATAAAAGCCGAATGATTCCTTCTCGGCAGTCATGCGTTCGGCCACAGACCAACGCGCATCCTTGGGCAGGCGAATCGGCGCCGCACCGATATTGCTGTCGCCGCCGAACAGGCCGCCCTGCCCGCTGGTGCGCGCATCATGCGCGCTGGCGGCGTGCGCCAGGATCGTTTCGGCGGCGGCAAATACCGCGGCGCGCTCGGGCGAGATGCTGTCGAACGCGCCCGCCGCGGCAAGGCTTTCGAGCTGGCGGCGATTGAGCAGGCGCGGGTCGATCCGGTCGGCGAGATCGTCGAGGCTCTTGAACGGGCCGTTGGCGCGCCGTTCCTCGACCAATTGCTCCATCGCTTTCTCGCCCACGCCCTTGAGCGCGCCGAGCGCGTAGCGGACCGCGCCATCCTGCACGCAATATTCGGCCTCGGACGCGTTCACGTCGGGCGGCAGCAGGGCCACGCCCGAGCGGCGCATATCGTCCGCCCAGACGCCGAGCTTGTCGGTGAGGCTGATATCGTAGCACATCGAGGCCGCAAAGAATTCGGGCTTGTGGTGCGCCTTGAGCCAGGCGGTCTGGTAGGCGAGCAAGGCATACGCGGCGGCGTGGCTCTTGTTGAAGCCGTAGCCCGCGAATTTGTCGATCAAGTCGAACAGCTCGTTCGCCTTCTGCGATCCGATCTGCTGGTTGGCGCAGCCTTCGACGAAGCGCGCGCGCTGCGCGTCCATCTCGGCCTTGATCTTCTTGCCCATCGCGCGGCGGAGAAGATCGGCCTCGCCCAGGCTGTAGCCGGCCAGGATCTGCGCGGCCTGCATCACCTGTTCCTGGTAGACGAAGATGCCGTAGGTTTCTGCCAGGATGCCTTCGAGCAGGGGATGCGGATATTCGATGGGCGCGCGCCCGTTCTTGCGGTCGCCGAACATGGGGATATTGTCCATCGGGCCGGGCCGATAGAGCGAGACGAGCGCGATGATGTCGCCGAAATTGGTCGGACGCACGGCGGCGAGCGTGCGGCGCATGCCTTCGGATTCCAGCTGGAACACGCCGACCGTGTCGCCCTTCTGGAGCAAAGCATAGACGGCGGGATCGTCGAGCTGGAGGCTAAGCAGATCGAGGCTGATGTCGCGCAAAGCGAGCATGTCGACCGCCTTCTGCAGCACCGACAGCGTCTTCAAACCCAAGAAGTCGAACTTCACCAGGCCCGCGCCCTCGACATATTTCATGTCGAACTGCGTGACCGGAAAATCCGAGCGCGGATCGCGATAGAGCGGGACGAGCTGGTCGAGCGGCCGGTCGCCGATCACCACGCCCGCGGCGTGGGTCGAGCTGTGGCGCGGCAGGCCTTCGAGCTTCATCGCGAGGTCGAGCAGATGCTTGACCTGCCTGTCGGACTTATACTCTGCCGCGAGTTCGGATACGCCGTTCAAGGCACGGTCGAGCGTCCAGGGGTCGGTCGGATGGTTGGGGACAAGTTTCGCCAACCGGTCGACATGGCCGTAGCTCATCTGGAGCACGCGGCCAGTATCCTTGAGCACCGCGCGCGCCTTCAGCCGCCCGAAGGTAATGATCTGCGCGACATGGTCGCTGCCATATTTCTGCTGGACGTAGGAGATGACCTCGCCGCGCCGGGTTTCGCAGAAGTCGATGTCGAAATCGGGCATCGACACACGTTCGGGGTTGAGGAAGCGTTCGAACAGAAGGCCCAATTGCAGCGGATCGAGATCGGTGATGGTGAGCGCCCAGGCGACGACCGAGCCCGCGCCCGAACCACGGCCCGGACCGACCGGGATGCCCTGCTCCTTCGCCCATTTGATGAAATCGGCGACGATCAGGAAGTAGCCGGGGAAGCCCATCTGGACGATGATGTCGACCTCGAACTTGAGCCGCTCGCGGTAGGCGACGCGATCGGCCTCCGGCATCTCGACCTTGTCGAGGCGCGCTTCGAGGCCAGAAATGGCGTCGCGGCGCAGCATCTCCGCCTCCGCCTCGCGATCGCCGGCGAGGCTGGGCAGGATCGGCCTGCGCGAGGGCGCGGCGACCGCGCAGCGCTGGGCAACGACCAACGTGTTGGCGATCGCCTCGGGCAGATCGGCGAACAAGGCCTGCATCGTCTCGGCCGGCTTGATCCAGGCGTCGGGCGAGGATTTGGGGCGATCGGCGGATTCGAGATAGGAAGAGTTGGCGATGCACAGCATCGCGTCATGCGCGGCGTGGAAATCGGGCTCGGCGAAACAGGCCGGATTGGTCGCGACCAAAGGCAGATCGCGCGCATAGGCGAGATCGATCAGAGCGGCCTCGGCCGCTTCCTCCAGCGCCTCGTTGCGGCGGGCGATCTCGATATAGAGACGGTCGGGGAAAATCTGCTCGAGCCGGGCGAGATAGCGCTCCGCCGCCTCCTGCTGCCCCTCGCCGAGCAGGCGCGTGACCGCCCCCTCCCCGCTTGCCGTGAGCGCGATCAGACCGTCGCTGCAACCGACCAGGACCTCGATCGGAACATGCGCGTCCTCGTGCGGCGGGCGATCGAGATGCGCGGCCGAGACCAGCGCACAGAGATTGTCATAGCCCTTCTCGTCCTGCGCATAGAGCGCGAGCCAGTCGATCTGGGGCGGCTTGCCATCCGCACCACCGGGCCGGGCCACGCCCAGCATCGTGCCGATGATCGGCTGCACGCCGGCTTTCTTGGCGGCCTCGCTGAACGCCATCGCGCCATAAAGGCCGTTGCGATCGGTGATCGCGGCCGCCGGAAAGCCCAAGGCGCGCGCGCGCGTCGCGATCGCCTTGGGATCGATCGCGCCCTCCAGCATGGTGAAAGCCGAAAAGATGCGCAGCGGCACGAAGAGGTTGGCGGCCATCGGTGCAATGTATGCAGCGCGCCGCCCGAGGGAAAGCGCCGCGGCCGACCTATCCACAGCTAAGATCGGCCGGCACGCCTTTTTTCGCCCAAGATGCGGCGGCGCTCCTGGATCGAGAGCGCGCGCAATCGCGCGGCCCTGCTTTCGCGCTTGAGGTTGCGATCGAAGGCGAAGCCCGCGAGCGCGATCGATGCGAGCAGGCCGATCTCGATCAGCGCATCGATCCTGACATAGGGAATGCCGATGCCGCGGCCGAGAAACTGATCGATCGCGTGTAGCGAGACGGACCGGATCACGGTGAAGACCACGAGCAAAGCCGCGCCCAGCAAGGCGATCAGCACCGACATTTCCGCCCGGCGCAGGCTGAACAAAGCAATCAGCAGGCCGGTCGTCCCGAAGATGCCGATCGCGGCGATCAGACCGAGCTGGAGCCCGCTACGCTCGCCATAGACGCCATCGGCATGGAGAAAGCCACGCATGAGGTTCGCCGCCAGCAACTGGAGATCGAGCTGGCGCGTCAGGCCGAGCAACAACAGCAGCAAGCCAAGCACCAGCCAGAAGCGCCGCCGCGAGCGCGCCTGCGCGATCTTGCGGCCGCCAGCCTCCGCCAGATCCGCGCTGGCACGCGCGTTGCGCGCGCATAGCCAGGCGGCGACCAGATAGACGGAAAAGATCGTCCAGCCATTGAGGCTGGGATCGCCGATCACGGACGATAGCCCCCCGGTCATCTCTCTCCCTGGGAGAGCATATCAAACCGGGGCAGGCGCGACCAGCGTCCCTATATTGCCGGTGTTCTTAGACGATCGTCGGGAAGCAGGCGGTCGCGCTGAGCGAATTGGGTGCGATCGATTGCGGCAGCAGGTTCATCGCGCCCTTCTTCCAGGTCATGCTCACGGTCGCCTGGATCATGTTGGTGACGCCGCCGCAGGTCGCGTTCGTGTTGAGCACGACATTGCTGGTGGTGAGCTGCAGGTTGCTGCGTGCGAGCCCGCGCGCGACCGCCCAATCCTGTGTGCTGGTCGTGTTGGCGCAGCTTGCCTGCTTAGTCGCCATACAGCGCGCGGTGGCAGCCGCGAGCTCGTTCAAGGACTGCTTGGCGAACATCATCCGCCCGCCGTCGAGCAGCAGGAACAGGAACATGAGGAAAGTCGGCGCGAGCAAGGCGAACTCGACCACACCGGCGCCAGCCTGGTTACGAATGAGGTTGCGCGGGAGGCGGATCATAGGAGGCGCACCACGGCCTGCTGCTGCATGGTGCCGTTGTTGAGATATTTGTCGGGCACGACCACTGAAGTGTAGGTCCTGGTGGCGCGGATCACGACATAATAACCGGGGGTGCCGCCGCTGGCGCAAGTGCCGGACGCCGGATCGGTGAAGGTCGGCCAGCCCCCGGCGGTCGCGGGCGCGCCGATGCATTTGCTGGCGGGCGCAGAATTATCGCAGGTGGCGCTACCGTTGCACTTGATCGTCACGGTCGGCGATCCGCCGACAACGGTGGTGATGTAGGTACTGAGTTGGGCGGTGTTGACAACCGGCTGCGCGGCGCGGCCGTTGAAGGCGATGATCGACGCCTGCTCGACGGTATTGCCAAGCTTCAGATTCTGCTGCGTGTAGATGCCGAAATCGAGCGCCACCATCACGATGCCGAAGAAAAAGAGCGAGACCAACGCGAACTCGACGGTCGCGCTGCCACGTTGCTGACGAACGAAGGAAAACAGCCGGTTCATTGCAGCAAGCTCACGCCGCCGCCACCACCGCCCGTGCCGGCGCCCATGCCGAAGCCGGTACAGGTGATTCCGGTCGCAGTGCCACCGTTCATCGTGAGCGTACCCACGGCCAAGCCGAAGCATCGCCCGCCGCCGGTCGCGCCGGCCCCGCCATCCATCACCATGTTGGAATTGGGCGCATAGACCAGCCCGGCGTAGACATTCTGCGATCCGCCGCCGATCTTGGTCTGCGATGTCGTCTTGGTCGCGAACAGCAGGTCGGTTATCCCGCCGCCGGCATCGCTCGTCGGGGCGGAGAGGTTCATCGACGTGCCACCCGACAAGGTAAGCGCTCCACTCATGAAGAAGGTCACGTCGGACCCGGTCATCGTGCCGCCGGTGTTGTTCGTGAAGCCGCCATTGATGTAATAACCGCCCGCGCCGAAGGTCGAATTGCCGTTCAGGTTGAGCGTGCCGTTGATGAAGTGGCTCGTCGTTGCGCCGAAGACGATCGTGCTGCCGCCGCTCGTGACGATCGAGCCGTTCGCGCTGAAGAAGCCATTGCCAAAGCTGAGCGTGCTGCCCCCGCCAACGTTGATCGCGTTGCCCGCACCGTCATTGCCGATAAAGACCGGTCCCGACGCGACCGACATCCTGACCCCGCCCGAAAGCACGATCGAGCCACCGACATCCAGCGTGACCGCGCCCATGGTAACGTTGCCCGAAACCGACATGCCGCCGGTGGTCCGGATCATCGCTCCGTCCTGCACCACAACCTTGATGCCGCCGGCGACGGTGATGCTGGTCACGTTATAGGGAATCGAATTGGATGGCACCGTGTAGGTCCCGGTGCTGCTATTCCACCACGCGGCAACGGCGCCGCTGTGGCTCCAGTCGAAATTCCAAGCCTGCGCGCCGTTGGCTGGCGCGGTCGGAACGGTGAAAGTGCCGAGCTTGGCGAAACCGGCAATGACGCGCGAATCCGAGCCGATCGTATCGGTCGCCGCGGTGCCCCTGTTCTGCTGGATGTTATTGGCAGTCGGCGTGGTCGTGATTCCCGGCGTGCCCCATTGTGCTGCCTGGTCCGAAATCGCCTTGCCTGCGGTCACCTCCTTGGCCGTGATGGTCGCACCCGCACTGACGGAGATGCCCGAATTGGTCTGGAGACCGCAGCCGGTTGCGGTCAGCTTCGCGCCGCCGGTGAGCGTGATACCATAGGTGCCCGCATTCGACAGCGCCGCCATGCAGCCGGAGGTCGCGCTCAGCGAGGCGGCGGCGCTGTTGGTTACGTTGTAGCTGGTATTGTTCATCACCACCTGCGCCAGGCGCACCGGTACGGCGGTGGTGACGGTCACCTGGATCGCGTTGGTGCCGTTGATCGTCACGGGCGCGGTCACGGTGGCCGACGAAGCGGGCAGACCGCTCGCTGCGACGATGTCTTTCGCAACCTGGGTCGCGGTCGCGGTCGACTGGCTGCTCTGGAAGGCTTGCGCCGCACCGAGCGCAGCCAGGTCCGCAACGCGCTGGTTGCGGATCTTGGTCGAGTAACCGTTTCCAACCTCTACGGCCAGACCCGACATCCCCATCACGGCTGTGAGCGCGAAGGCGGCCATCACCATGATCGTGCCGCGTTCGGCAGCGAGGAGACGCCTGAAGATACTCATGACACCCGCGTTACATCGGCCGAGTAAAGGTGGCGCTACAAGTCACGGTTAACCGCCGTTTACCATGAACATGACCCGGCCCATCCGATCCGGTTCGGAATTGGACAATTAACGCCAAGTATCGGTAATTAGGCGTTTACTCTGTTTGGTTACGCTTATCCCTAGATAGTGCGCGTAACAGTAGCGGGTCATGGGTAAGAAACAGGTCACCGAGGAAACGGCAGGTTTCCTTAGCCGGTTGCGGCGCGACGTGCGCGGCAACACGCTCGCGCTCATGGCGGCAATGCTGGTGCCTTTGGCGGCGCTGGCAGGGTCCGCGGTCGACATTTCCCGCACCTATGCGGTCAAGACCCGGCTTCAGCAGGCCTGCGACGCCGGTGCGCTTGCGGGCCGGAAGATGATGACCGATCCGGACGCCACCTCGCTTGACGCCAATGCCACCGCGGCGGCGCAGACCTTCTTCTCGAACAACTTCAACGCCGGCTGGTTCAAGACCAATTCGGTCACCTTCACGCCGACCAAGACCAGCGACGGCCAGGTCGCGGGGACGGCGACGGCGACCGTGCCGATGACGGTGATGACGATGTTCGGCGCAAGCTCGCAGACCGTGAGCGTCACCTGCCAGGCGCGCTACGACGTTGCCGATGCGGACATCATGTTCGTGCTCGACACGACCGGATCGATGGCCTGCACCACCGCCGACGACCCGTGCGGTGCCCCCGCGGCCAGCTATACGCGTCCGGACGGGACGACGGGTTATTATGACGTGGAGGAAAGCGGCTCCAAGCTTTCCGGCCTGCGCGCGGCGGTGCTGAGCTTCTACGATACGCTCGCGGCGACCGCCGACCCCAGCACGCATATACGTTATGGGTTCGTGACCTATACGTCGACGGTCAATGTCGGCGGCCTGCTGCCGCTTTCCGCGCTGGTGACCAAGTGGAATTACCAGAGCCGGAAGGGGAACGACGTCAATAACGGATCGGCGACGATCACGACCTTCAGCAACGATACTCCTTCGAATTGTGCTGCACGCGGTGGACGCACGCCGGCGACTGGCTGGACGAGCCAGGGCACGGCTACAATCGCAACACCGACCTTCGCTAGCTCCACATCGAAATGCACCGTCTCCACCCAGCCGGTGCGGGTCCAATGGACCTATGGCCCGGTGACGATGGACGTCTCGCAATATATCGCCGGGAATACGGTGACGGACCCGACCAAGGTCGGAAACGTCAATTCGGGCAAGTGGCAGGGCTGCATCGAAGAGCGCAACACGGTGGTCGGCGCCACTTCGTACGACCAGAACAGCCTTCCCGACGATCTCGACCCCGACAAGCCGGTCGTGACGGATGTGGATGCCAATGGCCTTCCGACTCTGAAGGACACGCGCTGGCGGCCGATGTGGCCGGATGTGATTTATTATCGCGGCAACAGCGTCACGCCGTTCACCGACACCGCTGCGACCAGCACCCCCAACCCCCAGCCCTACGACAACGGCAATTATCAGAATACGAACGGCGTCTCTTATCTGAAGGCCGGCTACATCACCTGCGGCAAGCCTGCGCAACGGCTGGCGGTGATGACCCGCACCGACGTTTCCAACTACGTCAATGCGAGCGACTTCAAGGCGATTGGCGGCACCTATCACGACACGGGGATGATCTGGGGAACGCGGCTGATCTCGCCGAGCGGCCTCTTCGCTTCCGATACGGCGGCGTGGCCCAACCGCCAGGCTCCCAACCGCTTCATCGTCTTCATGACCGACGGCCAGATGGCGCCCAACACGAGCATCTACGGCATGTACGGGATGGAACAGTATGACCAGCGCGTTACGGGCGGGAGTTTCTCGAACGACACCGGTTATCATAACGCCCGCTTCCTGGCCGAGTGCGCTGCCGCCAAGGCGCGCAACATCACGGTGTTCGTGGTCGGTTTCGGCCAGACGCTGAACAGCCAGCTCAAGACCTGCGCGTCGCCGGGCCAAGCTTATTATGCGAGCGACAATGCGTCGCTGAAGACCGCCTTCCAGAAGATCGCGCAGCAGGTTGCGATGCTGCGCATCTCGAAATGAGCGCATTCGTGCGGAAGCTGTTGCGCGATCGGCGCGGCGGCCCGACCGCCGAATTCGCGCTGACGTTGCCGGCGGTGCTGCTGCTGGTGCTCGGCTTCGGTGACCTTGCCTACCAAGCCTATCTGGAGTCGGTCCTGACCGGCGCGGTGCAGAAGGCCGGCCGCGACAGCACGATCCAGGGCGCGGCGACCGAAACCAGCCAGATCGACCAGAATGTGATCAACATCGTCAAGAGCGCGGCGCCCCAGGCCACGTTCGTGTCGAGCCGCGAAAATTACGACAATTACAGCGAGATCGGGCCCGAGCCCTTCACCGACACCAATCATAACGGCATCCGCGACAAGGGCGAATGCTACAGCGACGTCAACGGCAACGGGCAATGGGATTCCGATCCCGGTGCCGCCGGCCAGGGCGGCGCCAACGACGTGACCTATTACAAGATGCAGGTCACCTTTCCGCGCCTGTTCCCCTTCGCCTGGCTGATCGGCTGGAGCCAGAAGGTGACGATCAGCGCGTCGACCATCCTGAAGAACCAGCCTTACGCCACCCAGACGGTCAATACGGTCACGACGCTGTGCAACTAAGCCGCCTTTCCGGGATCGCGCGGGTGGCCGTGCGGCTGTGGCGCGAGCAACGCGCAGTCAGCGTGATGGAATTCGCGCTGGGCGCGCCTCTGCTGATGACGCTTGGCGGCTATGGTCTGGAAATCTCCAATCTGGCGATCACCAATATGCGCGTCAGCCAATATGCGCTGCAGATTGCGGACAATGCCTCGCGCATCGGCGTCAATTCAGGCCTCGCCACTTTCCAGGTGCGCGAGGGCGATATCAACGACGTATTGCAGGGGCTGCGGCTGTTCAGCGCAGGCTCGAAGCTTACCACCTATGGGCGGGTTACGGTGTCGAGCCTGGAGAATGTCCAGCAAAGCTACGACGACGAGAATGTGCAGCGTATCCACTGGCAGCGCTGCATTGGCATGAAGAGCGGCAACGGTTTCGATTCGAGCTATGGCACGACCAGCGTTTCGGCCGGAACGGACGGCACCTCGGGCACCGAGGGCACGGACGCGCCCAACGGCATGGGCGACCCCGGCAAGCAGATAAATGCCCCAGACGGCACGGGCGTGATTTTTGTCGAGGTGAATTACCAATATCAGCCCTTGTTCGGGACCCTGTTCGTCAACCCGACCAAGCTTCATTATGTCGCCGCAATGATGGTGCGCGACAAACGGGTCTTCGTTCAAATCTATAATCCGGCGCCGACCGCGGTCGCATCGACCTGCGACAAGCATAACGCCTGAGCGATCGAGCCTGAGGGATCAGGCGAGCAGGCCCTCGTGAAGCCGGACGACGCGGTCCATTCGCTCTGCCAGCCTCTCATTATGCGTTGCGACCAGGGCCGCAGCCCCCTCCCCGCGCACGAGCCGCAGGAATTGGTCGAGCACGCGATCCGCGGTCTTCTCGTCGAGATTGCCGGTAGGCTCGTCGGCCAGCACCAATGCCGGGCGGTTGGCGAGCGCGCGGGCGACCGCGACGCGCTGCTGCTCGCCGCCCGATAACTGCGCGGGCCGGTGATCGCGCCGCTCGGCCAAGCCGAGCGCGTCGAGTAGTGCGCGCGCACGATCGAGCGCGGGCTTGGGATCCTGTCCGCGGATGAGCTGCGGCAGGACCACATTCTCTTCGGCGGTGAAGTCGGGGAGCAGATGGTGGAACTGATAGACGAAGCCGATCGCCTCGCGCCGCAGCCGGGTGCGGCCATTATCGTCGAGCTGCCCGGCTTCCTCGCCCGCGACGCGGATCGACCCCGAAAAGCCGCCTTCGAGCAGTCCGACCGCCTGGAGAAGCGTCGACTTGCCCGAGCCCGAGGGGCCGAGCAAAGCCACGATCTCGCCTGGAGCTAGCGTCAGGTCGACGCCGCGCAGTACTTCGATCGTACGGTCACCCTGGGAGAAAGCACGGGCCAGCCCGGATACGGCGAGCGGCTCACTCATAGCGCAGCACCTCGACCGGGTCGGTCCGCGCGGCCCTGAGCGCCGGGTAGAGTGTGAACAGGAACGACAAAGCCAGCGTCATCAGAATCACGAGCGTCACCTCGAACGGATCCGTACGCGCGGGCAATTCGCTGAGGAAACGGACCGAAGGATCCCACAGATTCTCGCCGGTGAGATGCTGGATCAGGTTCACGATTCCCTGACGGTAGGTCAGGAACAAGGCCGCGAGGACCAGGCCGATGCCCGTGCCGAGCACGCCGATCGACAGGCCGATCGTGACGAAGATGCGGATCATCGCGCCGCGCGTCGCCCCCATCGTGCGCAGGATCGCGATGTCGCGCGTCTTGGCGCGGACCAGCATGATCAGCGAAGAGAGGATGTTGAATGCCGCCACGATGATGATGATCGACAGGATGATGAACATCACCACGCGCTCGATCTCGATCGTCTGGAAGAGCGACGAATTCATCTCCTTCCAATCCTGAATCACGCCGACGCCGCGTATCTTTGGCGCGAGCGGGGCAAGGATGCGCTCCACCTGGTAGGCGTCCTTCGTCTGCACCCGGATCATTTGCACCGCATCGCCCAGGTTGAGCAGGGTCTGCGCATCCTTCATCGGGATGATCACGAACGTATTGTCATATTCGTAGACGCCGAGTTCGAAGATCGCGGCGACCTTGTAGGAGACGATACGCGGCAATGTGCCGAACGGCGTTGTCTCGCCTTCGGAGCTCCACAGGCTGATCTGCCCGCCGACTCTGACTCCGAGCGCGGCGGCAAGCTGCGAGCCGATTGCGACGTTGCCCGAGCCGGGCGTGACCTGATTGATGTCGCCCAGAATGACATTGCCGGCAATCTTGGGACCGCGGATATCCACCGTCGTCATCCCGCGTGCTTCCACGGCTTCGGCACGCCCCTGAGTGGTGGCCATCAACGGCTGCCCGATCAGAGGGGTCGCTTCGGTCACGCCGGGCGTGGCCCTGGCCTCGGCCAGCACGCGCTGCCAATCGTTGAGGCGGCCGTCATAGCCCTGGATCACGGCGTGGCCGTTCTGCGCGGTGATCTTGTCGAACAGCTCGGCACGGAAGCCGTTCATCACGCTGGTGACGATCACCAGCGCGGCGACGCCGAGGATCACGCCGAGCAGCGAGAAGCCCGCGACGACGGCGATGATCCCCTCGCCCTTGCCCGGCCAGAGATAGCGCCGAGCGATGGTGCGTTCGTAGCGGGTGATCATCTCTTTAGCCCTCTCCCTTGATGGGAGAGGGTTGGGAGAGGGTGGCGAGCGCAGCGAGCTCATTCGCGCTCGCGGGCATCGAGCCCGCTCGCTCGAACCCCTCTCTCCAACTCTCTCCCACAGGGGGAGAGAGAGTTTTGGACATCCTCACCCCTTCACCTTCGCGACCGCGTCGGCAGGGGCGAGTTCGAGGCGTTCATCGGTGGCGCGCTTCTTCAGCTCGACCACACCGTTGGCGAGGCCCTTGGGCCCGACCACGATCTGCCAGGGCACGCCGATCAGATCCATCGTCGCGAACTTGGCGCCGCCGCGTTCGTCGCGGTCGTCATACAGCACTTCGACACCCGCCGTCTGGAGCTGCGCGTAGAGATCGTCCGCGGCCTTCGAACAGGCTTCGTCGTCGGCGCGCATGTTGATCAGGCCGACCCGATAGGGCGCAACCGCCTCGGGCCAGATGATACCCTTGTCGTCGTGGCGCGCCTCGATGATCGCCGCCATCAGGCGGCTGACGCCGATGCCGTAGCTGCCCATGTGGGGCACGACCTCGGCTCCGTCCTGGCCCTGGATCTTGAGGCCCATCGGCGCCGAATATTTGGTACCGAAATAGAAGATGTGGCCAACCTCGACGCCGCGCGACTGGCGCAGATCGGCGCCGGCCTCCGCCTCGCGCACTTCGTCGCGCTTCTCGTCGGTCGCGGCATAATCGGCGGTGTAGCCCGAGACGATCCGCTGAAGCCCGGCGACATCGTCGAAATCGACGGTCGAAAGCTCGGCCGGCTTCTCCCAATTCGCATGGTAGAAGACCTCGCTCTCGCCGGTGGGCGCGAGCACGATGAATTCGTGGCTGAGATCGCCGCCGATCGGGCCGGTATCCGCCTGCATCGGAATCGCGCGCAGGCCCATCCGCGCGAAGGTGTTGAGATAGGCCACGAACATGCGATTGTAGCTGTGGCGCGCGCCGGCCTCGTCCAGATCGAACGAATAAGCGTCCTTCATCAGGAATTCGCGCCCGCGCATCACGCCGAAGCGCGGGCGGACCTCGTCGCGGAACTTCCACTGGATATTGTAGAGCGTGCGGGGGAGATCGCGGTAGGAACGCGCGGCGTCGCGGAAGATTGCGGTGATCACCTCTTCCGCGGTCGGACCGAACAGCATCTCGCGATCGTGACGATCCTTGATGCGCAGCATCTCGAGCCCGTAATCGTCGTAACGGCCCGACTGGCGCCAGAGATCGGCCGACTGGACGGTGGGCATCAGCAATTCGATCGCGCCCGAACGATCCTGCTCCTCGCGCACGATCTGCTCGATCTTCTTGAGCACGCGCAGGCCGAGCGGGAGCCAGGCATAGATGCCGGCGGCGGTCTGACGGATCAGGCCCGCGCGCAGCATCAATTTGTGACTGACGATCTGCGCGTCGGCGGGCGATTCCTTCATCACCGGCAGGAAATAACGGGAAAGACGCATCGGGCTCCGCTCGGCTTGGGTTGCGCGGGCTGCTTAGGCGGGTCGGCTCGGGAGGGCAATGAGAGGGGCGGCGGCCTTGGCCTTCGCGAACGCGTCCGCCTCCGCCGCCAACGCGCCGATCGCAGCCTCCCACTTGCCGCCCAGATCGCTTCGGAACACGCGGTGATGCGGATACCAGAGAGAATCATCACGATCGCGCATCCAGCGCCAGTCGGTGCCAAGTCCGGGCACAAGCAACAGGCACGGGCGGCCAAGCGCTCCCGCCAGATGCGCAACCGAAGTATCGACTGAGGCGACTAGATCGAGATTTTGTATCAGGGCGGCCGTGTCCGCGAAGTCGCGCGCGCCGCTGACGCGCGGATCGAGGCTAACGATTGTGCCGGGCAGCGCGGCGCGCAGTTCTGCTGCCTCCTCAGGCTTGAGCGAGCGGCGCGTATCGTTGCTATGGTTGGGATTGCCGCTGGTAACGAGGCCGGTCGTGAAGCCCTCGGAAAAGGCCGGACAGGTTCGATCCGTGAAAAGATAAGGTACCGTGCCCAGATCATCGACGGCGATCTTGAGCGGCCCCATCATATCGACGAGCGTCGTCCAATAATCGGGCTCGCCCAGAAGCACCTCGCCCGCGGCCGGCAGCAAGCGGATATCGGCGAGATGAGGGGTACGGGCGATCGCCATCCCGAACAGGTCGATCAAGGCAGGGTGGACGAACAGGCTTATCCGGGCGCCGGTCGCCTTCAGCCGCGGCAGAAAACGGAAAAACTGGATCGCGTCGCCGAACCCCTGCTCGGGAAGGACAGCGATATGCTTTCCCACAAGCGATTCGCCGCGCCAGCGCACATAGGGAATTCCGTCGGGGAATCCGATCGCGGCCGGATTCTTTGCGCTACGCGCTTCGTGCAAGGGCCAGGCTTCGCGGTAGCGGCCCTGCGCTAGAAGGTTGAGCGAGAGCGAATGTTGGAACGTCTTGTAGTCGGGCGCCAGCGCTACTGCGCGACGCAGATATTGCTCGGCCTCTTTCAACCGTCCGACATCCATCAGCGCGACGCCAAGCAGGCTTAGTGGGGCGGGATCGTCCGGCGCCATCCGCATGGCCCTGCGGAAGAGGTCGAACGCCTCGGAATAGCGCGCCTCGGCCAACAAGGTCTGTCCGCGCAGAAGCATATCTGCGAGCGATCCTTTTGCTGGCGAGGGCTTGGGTGTGGCCGGCGGCGCGTCAAGAACGAGGGGCCGTTCGGATTCCTCGGCACGGCTGCGGGCTTCGCCGATGAGCCGATCGATCGCACGCTGCCAGTTGCCGTCAATCTCTCCCCGGAAAAGCTTGTGCCGGGGATACCAGGGCGAATCTTCACGCTCCGCCATCCAGCGCCAATCCGCACCGAATCCCGGAATGAGCAAAAGGCACGGCTTCCCGAGTGCGCCGGCAAGATGCGCGACCGACGTGTCGACCGAAACCACCAGATCCAACTGATCGATGATCGCCGCGGTATCGGCAAAATCCGTCGCGCCGCTTTCCTGCGGCTCAAGGCTGATGACCGTGCCCGGGAGCCGGCGGCGAAGCTGCGCCGCGCAATCCGCCGGAAGCGACCGTTGCCGATCGTTAGCATGACGCGGATTACCCGCGAGCTTGAGCCCGACCTTCAGGCCCGAACCAAGCCGCGGCCAGCCGGCGAGCGGACGCAGATAGGGTTCGGCCGGAATCGTATCGATTTCGATCCCGAACCCGCCTGGCAGATCCTGTAGCGTGATCCAGTAATCGGGATCGGGGAAATCCACCGCGCCCGCCGCCACAACGATATCCGCACCTGGAAAATTGTGACGGAACAGCCTTTCCAGGGGCGGCCTCGCGAGCAAGGTCACGCGGCCCGCTTGCTCAATCAAACGAGGAAGGAAACGGGCGAACTGGATCTGATCGCCCAGCCCCTGCTCCGGAAAGACCGCGATCCGCTTGCCGCTGAGCGGCTCCCCGCGCCAACGCGGGAAGGCGAAATCGGTAGGAAAACCGTGATTGAGCTCGGGAATCAGAGTCCGAACCTCGTTGAGCGGCCACCCTTCCTTGAATCGCCCCTGTGCCAACAGAACGTGAGCAAGCGATTGAATGACCTTCGGCGCATTAGGCACCAGCCGCAGGGCGTGGCGGATCGTCGCCTCCGCCTCGGTCAGACGGCCCACCTTACAGAGCATGACGCCAAGGTTATGCGCCGCGACGGCATTGCCCTGATCGGCCCGGAACGCTTCGAACGATATGGCAAGCGCGTCGAGCCAACGCCCTTCCGTCCGCAGCATCTCGGCCTGTTTCGTCAGTGCGTGCGAGCGATTCGGATCTGCAGTCGGCTCGATCATCAAGAGGCTCAGCGCTTGGGGGCCCGCCGTGCCGGCTTTTTCTTGCCTTTGGCCGGCCCCTTGGCGGCGCGTTCGGCGAGCAAGGCGAGTGCCTGTTCGGCATCGAGTGCGGACGGGTCGGTACCCTTGGGCAGGGTCGCGTTGGTGACGCCATCGGTGACATAGGGACCGAAACGGCCTTCCATCACCTTGACGGGCTTGCGAGTGACGGGGCTGTCGCCCAGCGTCGCGATCGGTTCGCGCGAACCGCCGCGGGCCGCGCCCTTGTTGCTGTCGGCCAGCTTGGCGACGGCGGCGTTCATCCCCGTCTCGAACACCTCGGCCGTGGACTGGAGCCGCGCATATTTGCCGTCATGCGCCAGATAAGGGCCATAGCGGCCGATGCTGGCGGTGATCGGCTTGCCCGTTTCCGGGTGCGCGCCGATCTCGCGCGGCAGCGAGAGCAAGCGGAGCGCCATCGGCAGATCGAGCTCTGGCACGTCCTTGGGGATCGAGGCGCGTTTGGCATCCTTGCCATCGCCGAGCTGGATATAGGGGCCGAACCGCCCTGCCCTGCGCGTCACCACCTCGCCCGTTTCGGGATCGGTGCCGAGTTCCGCGGGGCCGGTATCGTTGGCGGCCTCTTCGCTCCCGCCCTGCGCGAAGCGGCGCGTGAACTTGCAGTCGGGATAATTGGAGCAAGCCACGAACGCGCCGAAGCGCCCGCCGCGCAGCGCAAGCCGGCCATTGCCGCAATTGGGGCAGAGGCGCGGATCGCTCCCGTCCCCCCTGTCAGGGAAGAGGTAGGGCGCGAGGAATTCGTCGAGCGCAGCGGTGATGTCGCTCGGCTTCTGCTCCATCACCTCGGCGGTCTTGGGCTTGAAGTCGCGCCAGAAGTCCGCGAGCACCTTTTGCCAGTCGGCGCGGCCGCCGGACACTTCGTCCAGCTCCTCCTCCATGCCGGCGGTGAAGTCGTAGCTCACATATTTCTCGAAGAAACGTTCGAGGAAGCTGGTGAGCAACCGGCCGCTTTCCTGGGGAATGAAGCGGTTCTTCTCAAGGTTCACATATTCGCGATCCTTGAGCGTCTGCAGCGTCGCCGCGTAGGTGGACGGGCGGCCGATGCCGAGCTCCTCCATCTTCTTGACCAGCGACGCTTCCGAATAACGCGGCGGCGGCTGGGTGAAATGCTGCTCGGCATTCACCGCCTTCTTGGCAGGCGTCGCGCCTTCGCTCATGCGCGGCAAGCGCTTCGAATCCTCATCCTGCTCGTCGTCGCGGCCTTCCTCGTAGAGTGCGAGATAGCCGGGGAAGAGCACGACCTGACCGGTCGCACGAAGGCCGTTCTGACCGGTACCGTCGGACAATTCGACCGTGGTCCGTTCCAGCCGGGCCGAAGCCATCTGGCTGGCGAGCGCACGCTTCCAGACCAGTTCGTACAGGCGCGCATGATCGCCCGATCCCGCGCTGCCCCGCATGAAGTCGGTCGGGCGGATCGCCTCGTGCGCTTCCTGCGCATTCTTGGCCTTGGTGGTGTACTGGCGGGGGTGATCGGGCACGTAGCTGCCGTCATAACGGTCCGCGATCGCATGGCGCGCGGCCGAGATGGCGCTTCCGTCCATCTGCACGCCATCGGTACGCATATAGGTGATCGCACCCTGTTCGTAGAGGTCCTGCGCCACGCGCATCGTATGGCTGGCGGAGAAGCCGAGCTTGCGCGCCGCTTCCTGCTGCAGCGTCGAGGTGGTGAAAGGCGGCGGCGGGTTGCGCGTGAGCGGCTTGGTCTCGACGCTGGTGACGGAGAAGCGCCCCGCCTCGACGTCCGCCTTGGCGGCGGCGGCATCGCCGGCGTTGCCGATCGAGAGGCGGTCGAGCTTCTTGTCCTTCCAACGGACGAGGCGCGCGACGAAGGGCACGCCGTCCTGCTCCATATCGGCGGCGACCGACCAATATTCCTGCGCGCGGAACAGTTCGATCTCGCGCTCGCGGTCCACGATCAGGCGGAGCGCAACCGACTGGACGCGGCCCGCCGACTTGGCGCCGGGCAATTTGCGCCACAGGACGGGCGAAAGCGTGAAACCGACCAGATAATCGAGCGCGCGGCGCGCCCGATAGGCGTCGATCAGATCCTCGTCGAGTGCGCGCGGATTGGCCATCGCGTCGAGCACGGCGGGTTTGGTGATCGCGTTGAAGGTGACGCGTTCGACCTTGGACGGAAGCGCCTTCTTCTTCCGCAGCACCTCCTGCACATGCCAGGAAATCGCCTCGCCCTCGCGATCGGGGTCGGTCGCGAGGATCAGCGCGTCGGCGCCCTTCGCCTCGTCGGCGATCGCCTTGAGCTGCTTTGCCTTGTCGGCATAAGGCTCCCATTCCATGGCGAAGCCATTGTCCGGATCGACCGAGCCATCCTTGGGCGGCAGATCGCGGACATGGCCATAGGAGGCCAGCACCCGGTGACCGGGTCCGAGATATTTCTCGATGGTCTTGGCCTTGGCGGGGGATTCGACGACGACGAGCTTCATGAGCGCTTTTTATGTCCTTACGTGTACGCGCGAGGGTGGAGAGCCGCACAGGGGTGCGTCAAGACATTGCTTGGACCCCGGCCCGCACGCCGGGCTGGAAATCAGCCCGAAATGACCAAGGTCCCCATGGCGTTCACCTTTAATATGGGTGCTGGCGGCCGCAAGGGAAGCTTGCCATAGTTCGTGGCGATGCAGGCCGGTTCGACACTTCTCGATGCTTTCTCTCTGCTCAACGCCGGTCAGGCGGAGGAGGCGCTGGGTCTGTTCCGGCGGCTGGCATCGTGCAACGATCCCGGCGCGCTGGCGACGCTGGCACAACTGCACTGGTCCGGCGGGCTCGTACCGAAGAGTTTCGAGCTTGGCCGGCAATATTATCAGCTCGCCGGCGATGCCGGGCATGTCGCCTCCGCCGTCTACGCCACCAATCTGCTTGCAAGCGGACTGGCGGGACCGCGCGACTGGCCGGCGGCGATGGAGCGGCTGCGGTACGAGGCCCGGGCCGATCCGGCCCGGGCGCATATCCTGACACTTCTGTCTCAGATGGCACTGACTCCGGACGGCGATCCCGCCTTGGTGCCGCAAGGCGAGGTGCTGAGCGAAAGCCCGTACATCGTCTTCTTCCGCGGCGCGTTCACAGCCGTCGAATGCGCCTATTTCTTCGAAGTCGAGAAACCCGAATTCAAGCGCGCCAACGTGATCGACGAGCAAAGCGGGACCGAACGTCCCGATCCGATCCGCACGTCGGAAGAATCGGGCATCCATTGGCTGATCGAGGATCCGTTGCTCCATGCCTTCAACCGGCGGCTGGCGGCGATGAGCGCCACGCATGTCAATCAGGGCGAGCCGCTGCAAATCCTGCGCTACCGCCCCGGCCAGCAATATCGCAGCCATGTCGACTATCTCACCGGCGCCGCCAACCAGCGGATCAAGACCGCGCTTCTCTATCTGAACCGAGATTATACCGGGGGCGAGACCGCCTTCCCTCTCATCGGCCTCAAGGTCAAAGGCGGCACCGGCGACGTGCTGCTGTTCCACAATGCACTGCCCGACGGCAGGGCCGACAAGGCGTCCGAACATGCCGGCATGCCTGTGCTGGACGGTGAGAAGTTCATTGCGACCCGCTGGATGCGCGCACGCGAGCATCTGGGCTAGCCGGCCACTCGGGTCCCGCCCCTAATCGAGGCTCACACGGCCGCCCGCATGCCGGACCAAACGGCCCGCCAGTTCCAGCTCGAGCAGGACCAGGTGCAAGGCGGCGGGCGATAGCCCCGATTGGCGCAGCAATTCGTCGACCGCGACGGCGACCGGGCCGAGCAAGGAAACGATCGTGCGACGATCGCCCTCACTGACATCGGCGGACGTGTCCGGCACGAACGGCGCGGCCGGCGCCGCGACCCGACCGCGGCCGAACGGACTGAGCGCTTCGACGATTTCGGCTGCCGACTGAATCAGGGTTGCTCCATCCCGGATCAATTGATTGCAGCCCTGCGCGCGCGGATCGAGCGGCGAGCCGGGCACCGCCATCACCTCGCGCCCATAATCGGCCGCGAGACGCGCGGTGATAAGAGAGCCCGATTTGGGCGCGGCCTCCACCACCAAGGTACCAAGCGCGAGGCCGGCGATGATGCGGTTGCGCGCGGGGAAATGGCGCGCATGCGGCTCGGTCCCTGGCGGTTGCTCGGTGACGACCAGGCCCTGCGCCTGCATCTCGCGCTGAAGCGGCTCGTTTTCGGGCGGATAGAAGATATCGAGCCCGCTCGCGACCACCCCGATCGTGCCGTTGGCGAGCGCGCCGCGATGCGCCCCGGTGTCGATGCCGCGCGCGAGGCCCGACACCACGACAAAGCCGAGACCGCCCAATTCGGCTGCAAGCTGGCGCGCGAACCGCACTGCCGCGGCCGACGCGTTGCGCGCGCCGACCATCGCCACGGTCGGACGCGCGAACAAGCCAAGGTCCCCCGCCGCCATTAGCACGGGCGGTGCACCCTCGGCCTCCGCCAGCAGAGCCGGGTAACCGGGACGGCCGGCAAAGAGGTAGGCGCCGCCTGCACGCTGTACCGCCTCCGCCTCGCGTTCGGCGTCGGCGATGCTAGGAATGCGGGGGCTGGCCCCGCCGCCCCGCCGGGCAAAACCGGGAATGGCGTCGAGTGCGGCCTGCGCGCTGCCGAAGCGCGCAAGCAATTGGGTAAAGGCGACCGGGCCGACCGAGCTCGTTCGTATCAGCCGCAGGCGCGCCAGCCCGTCGGCGTCGAGCATGAGGTCAGCCCTGGCCACGCTCGCCGATGCGCGGCTCGGTCCCCTCGATCAGCCGTTCGATATTGGCGCGGTGACGCCACAACACGACCAGCGCCAGCGCGAGGAACATCAAAGTGAGATCGACCTTGAAGAAATAAGCCGAGGCCACCGGTGTAACCATGGCCGAAGCCATGCCGCCGACCGAGGAACGCCGCGAGATCAGCATCGCGAGCAGCCAGGCCGCGACCGCGACCAGGCCGGTCGGCCAATGCAGGGCAAGCGTGATACCGAGCAAGGTTGCCACCCCTTTCCCGCCTTTGAAGCGAAGCCAGATGGGCAAGATGTGGCCGAAGAAGGAGCCGACCGCCGCGATCGGCCCCGCGCCGGGGCTGATTGCCTCCGCAATCAGTACCGCGACCGCGCCCTTGCCGCCGTCGAGCAGCAAGGTCAGCGCGGCAAGGCCCTTGCGTCCGGTGCGCAGGACATTGGTCGCACCGATATTGCCCGAACCGATCGAGCGCGGATCCTGGGCACCGAAAAGCCGCGTCACGATCACCCCGAACGGGATCGCGCCGAGAAGATAGCTTCCAACCAGGATGAATGTGGGCAATGCCCAGCCGTCCACCGAAATTCCCCCTATTCGGCAAAGGATTACGCAATCACCTCGCCAGGGCAATTGATCTTGATCAAATACAGGAAGGGCTATCCCTTTCCTGTCCGAATTGGCTCAAAACGCCTTCTCCCGCAAATGGAAAGGGCGGACCAATGGCCCGCCCTCTACCTGCTTCGATCACCCGATCCTATCAGAAATCGTTGGCATATGCCTCGTTGCCGACGAAACCCATCCTGACGACCTGCGCACGCTTGGTTACCGCAAGCACCTTGTCCACCAATTCATAGCGCGCACCCCGTGCGGGATGGATGCGAAGCTCGGGGATTGGGTCCAGCGTCTGCGACTGGTCGAGATACCGACGCAATGTCACCAGATCGACGGGGGAGCCGTTCCACAGCACCTGATCCCGGTCGGTGACCGTGATCTCGTTGATGGGCGGAGGCACCTGATGCCGGGGTGGCGGCCCGGCGGGCGAATCCAGCTTCACGGCGTGCGTCTGCATCGGAATCGTGATGATGAACATGATGAGGAGCACCAGCATGACGTCGATCAGCGGCGTCGTGTTGATGTCCATCATCGGGGCGTCCGAGGCGCCTGCGGAATTCATGGCCATACCAATCCCTCCTTTATCTCCGCTGCTGCGGGGATGGAGATGATATGTAATAACATCGCGAATCGCAACCGATCGGAAGCGGGCATGAAAAAAGAGGCGGACCGTGCGGTCCGCCCCTTCTTTCCTGCCAATCGCGGATTGCGATCAGAAGTCGTTGGCGTATGCCTCGTTGCCGACGAAACCCATCTTGGTCACATTGGCACGCTTGGTAACGGCAAGCACGTTGTCCACCACCTCGTACCGGGCATCCTGCGCCGGGCGGATATGCAGCTCCGGGATCGGATTCTGCGTCTGCGACGCCTCCAGATATTGGCGCAGCACGACCAGATCGATCGGATGTCCGTCCCACAGGATCTGGTCGGTGTTGGTGACCGCAATCTCGTTCTTCGTCGGAAGAATCGGCGGCGGGGCCGCGTTGTTCGGCGCAGGCAGATCCAGCTTCACGGCGTGGGTCTGCACCGGGATGGTGATGATGAACATGATGAGGAGCACCAGCATGACGTCGATGAGCGGCGTCGTGTTGATGTCCATCATCGGCTCGCCTTCGGCGCCGCCGGAGCTCATGGCCATTGTCGTTTACTCCTAAGTTTCGGCGCTTAATCGACCGCGGCGTGATACTGGCCGGGGTCAGGCTGCGAGATGAAGCCGATACGGGTGAAACCCGCACGGGCAACGTTGGTCATCGCACCGCCGACACATTCCCAGCGCGTATCGATATCGCTGCGGATATGAACCTCGGGCATGTTGTCCACGGTCATGTGCGAAGGACCGCCAAGCTTGTCGACCTCGAGCTTGAGCTTCTTGACCGAGCGGTCGAGCAGCTCCTGCGCGGTGACCTTGGTCTGACCCCAATAGACCTCGCAGCGGCCATCCTTGCCGTTGCGCACCGAGAGAACGACGTTCTCAGGCTTGCTGGTGGTCGGCTCGTAGACGACCTTCGGCAGGCGGACCGGCACGGTCTGGATCACGACCGGCACGGTGATCAGGAAGATGATGAGGAGCACCAGCATGACGTCCACCAGGGGCGTCGTGTTGATGTCCGACATCGGGGAGTCTTCTTCGGCGTTGCCGACACTCATCGCCATGGGCGAAATTCCTATTCTCTACACAGGCACGACAGGCGCCTGCCGCAAAAGCGGCGGGCGGAGCCGAGGCCCCGCCCGTGCTTTTCAGATTAAGCCTTGGTCGCGGTCGGTGCCTTGACGGCCGGAGCCGGGGCGGCCTTCACGGCGACGAGCTGCGGCTTCAGGGCGCCGTTCGACACCATGTAAGCGTGCAGGTCGGTCGCGAAGGTGGCGAGCTGCTCGGAGACGACCTTGTTACGGCGAACCAGCCAGTTGTAGCCGAGCACGGCCGGCACGGCGACGACGAGGCCGAGCGCGGTCATGATCAGAGCTTCACCGACCGGGCCGGCGACGGCGTCGATCGAGGCCTGACCGGCGGCGCCGATCTTGATGAGCGCGCGATAGATGCCGATAACCGTACCGAACAGACCGACGAACGGCGCGGTCGAACCGACCGTCGCGAGGATCGCGAGGCCCGAACCGAGGCGCGAGTTGATCGAACCGGTCGAACGCGACAGCGACGCACCGAGCCACTCATGCTGGTCGACCGGGTCGATCAGCTTGGTGTGCTGCTCCTGCGCGAGCAGGCCGTCATCGACGATCTGGCGATAGGCCGAGTTGCGCTCCAGCTTGTTGGCGCCGTCGCGGATGGTCGGCGTGCCCCAGAAGCTGCTGCGCAGGCGCTTATACTGATTCAGGATCTTCTGCTGCTCGAACACCTTGGTGAACATCACGTACCAGGTGGCGAGCGACATGATCACGAGGATGATGAACACGGTCCAGGCAATCACACCACCCTGGTGGAGGGCGGCCATGAGGCCGTAGGGATTGGCGTTCGCGGCGGGAGCGCCTGCGGCGGGAGTAGTCATGGTCTCAACAGTCCTTTTTCAAACGAAGTGGAGCGGTCCGGCACGCGAGAGCATGCCGTCCGCGGCAAACATCATTCGCTAGGGAGTACCCAGCGGAAGCGGACGCCGGACGTCTGCTTGATCGGATTTCCCGACTGGTCCTTCGCCGGGGCATAACGGCCGCGACGGGTGACGAGACGGCAAGCGGTATCGTCCAGAATCTGCGATCCGCTCGAAGCGACGACGTGGCAGTTCTCGACGCGGCCCTGCTCGTTGATCGTCCAGGCGATATTGGAAACGCCCTGTTGCTCCATACGGATTGCTTCCGGCGGATAGTCGTCGTTGGTGATCCACGACGCCGGATTACCCTTGGCCTGTGCAGCCTGCGAAACCACCGGGGCCGGCGGAGCCGGCGGGGCCGAGACCGTGATCGGCGGCGCGACCGGCGGCGGCGTCGGCACGGTCATGACCGGCGGCGCCAGCGTCGGCGTCTGCACGATCGGCGGCGGGGCGACGATCGGCGGCGGCGGCACATTCTGCTGCTGCGGCGGCGGTGGCGGCGGCTTCTGCTCAGGTGGCGGCGGTTGGTCCTTGATGTCCACGACCTTCAGATCCTGCGCTGCCTTCTTGATAACATTGAAGGCAAGTCCAGTGACGAACGCATATCCGATGACCACGTGGAGCAGAACAACCAGCCCGATGGCGACCGCCTTACGAGGGGTCATTGTTGGTTGGTCAGCGTAAGCCATTAAAGAATGACACTCCCTCCGATCCGGAATTTAGAGCACCGCCCTTTCCGGTGCTCAAACGATACGGGCGCCAAGCTCTCTGTCTTGGTCCTGCCGCACGGAGGGTGTTCCTATCGCGACGGTTCGAGCCATGCAAACGCTTTATGGTTACGTTAACCCCCTTCTCCGGGTTGAATCTTTCGTTCTGCTCATGCGAAGGCAGAAAAATGATGCGTTCGACACCCTATCTCGGCCTCTTCCTGCTCTCGGCATCTTCTGTGGCGCATGCGGCGACACCTATCCCCTATGGGGGATTATCCACCGATTATAGTTATGTGGAACTTGCCGACATGGCTTTTGCAGCGCAGCAAACCATCGGCGCCACGATCGCGGAGGCGATTCCGCTGAAGGGCGCCGCCGCCGCGGGCGTGCCCGAGGGGAAGACACGTTATTACGTGCAGGCGGACGTGACCGCACTGATCAGCGGAACGGGCGTGCCGTCGCATGTGACCTATCTGGTCGACCTGCCGAATCCCCCCAAAGGCAAGCTCAAATTGAAGGGCGTGCCCGTCATCCTGCTCGCCGCAACCACCGGGAATCCGGGCGAATTGCGGCTGGTCGGCCCGCGCGCGCAAGTGCCGCGCACACCCGACAATGAAAGCCGGCTGCGCGCGATCCTGACCGCCGGCGTAAGCCCCGACGCGCCACCCGCCATCACCGGAATCACCCGCGCCTTCCATGTCGCGGGAACGCTGCCGGGGGAGAGCGAGACGCAGATTTTCCTGCGCACCGCCGACAAGCGCCCGATTTCGCTGTCGATTCTGCGGCGCCCGCACGAGGATCCGCGCTGGGCGGTGGCGTTGTCGGAACTGGTCGACGACAGCGCCGCACCGCCCAAGCCCGACAGCCTGCTGTGGTACCGGCTCGCCTGCGGCCTGCCCTCACAGCTGCCCGATAGCGCGGTGGCCGGTCTGTCCGACGAGGATGCCAAGGCCGCGCGCGACGATTATCAGGTGGTCCTGACCGGCCTTGGCCCCTGCAAGAGGTGATTAGACCTTAGTCGTAGCCGGTCTCCGGCCTACGACTTTAGTCGCGCATCATGTGCAGGAAGTCGCGCTCGTAGCTTTCGAGATTCGCGCCGCCATCGACGAACAAGGTCTGGCCGGTGACCGCGGGCGCGGAAAGCAGATAGGCGACCGCCCCGGCTATATCCTCGGGTGCGGAATTGCGTTCGAGCGGCATCGCATCGGCCAGGCGCTGCCATTGCGATTCCTGATAGCCGTCGGCGGGCAAGGTATTTCCCGGCGCGACCGCATTGATCCGGACGGCCGGCGCGAAGGCGCGTGCCATCACCCGCGTGACCGAAGCGAGCGCGAGTTTCGAGGCTGTATAAGCCGCCTGGTCGACCGGGGGATTGGCGACGCGCTGGTCGAGAATATTGACGACCGCGCCGGGTCGGTCGCCCGCGAGCGCCCTGGCGAAGCTCTGAGTGAGCAGCATCGGCGCGATGAAATTGACGTCGAGATGGCGCGCAAGCTCGGCACGCGAAAGGTCGGGCCATTGGCCCTCGCTGATGATCGAGGCGCTGTTGACCAGCGCATCGGGTGCGCGCCCGAAATGCGCCTTCACCTTTTCGACGAGCGATTCGACCTCGCCCGGAGCCGCCAGGTCGGCGGGAAAGACCGCCGATTCGACATTATTGGCGCGGATCGCCTCGGCCAGCTCCGGATCGGGATCGCCCATCCGGTGCGCGTGGAGCGCCAGATCGTAACCCGCCGCCGCAAGCTGCGCCGCGATCGCCGCGCCGACGCGATGGAGCCCGCCGGTGACGAGCGCGAGCATCAGCGCCGCTCGCGCACCAAAGTCATGCCGATCGATTCGCCTGCCTGCGACAAAGCCAGCTTGACGATCTTGACCTCAACCCGCGTCACGCGCGCATCGCCACCGAAGATCGTGTCGACAATATGGTCGGCCACCGCCTCCACCAAAGTGAAATGGACATCCTTGGGAAGCCCCTCCTCCACCGCGCGCCGGAGATCGAGATAATTCTTCGACGCGCTCAAGGGCGTATCGTGATTGAAGCGGCGCGAGGCGGGGATATCCGCGGTGACCGAGACCTTGAGCGGCTGCGGCATGTGCGTTTCTTCGGAATAGATGCCGGTCAGCACGTCGATGACGAGATCGCTTACCTCCAGCCGCACGAAATCGTTGGGCGAACCCGTTTCGGGTACTAGCACCAGCGGCTTGGGATGTTGGATCGCAGTCATCTTGGTCTCACTCATGTAATGCGGGCGCCCTAGCAGCGGATCGATATGCCGACCAGCCGGGTTCCCTTTCGTGCGACTTTCTATATGGGGCGCACCCTTTCCCTTTGGAGCCTGCCTTGTTGATCACGCTCTCGCCGCTTGCCGATGCCGATCCGAACGAAGTCGAAGCCTTGCTCGACGCGTCCTTCGGCGCGGACCGACGCGGCCGCACGGCGTACAAGCTGCGCGAGGGGATGCAGGCGATTCCCGAACTGTCGTTCGCGGCATGGGAAGAGGATCGCATGGTCGGCGCGCTGCAATGCTGGCCGATCGCGCTTCATAACGACGCGGGCGACACGCCGTTGATCCTGGTCGGCCCGGTCGCGGTCGATCCCGAGCGGCAGCAGCAGGGAATCGGACGCGCGATGATGCGCGAGATGCTGACGCTGGCGGAAGACCGCGAAGCGCTCGTGCTGATCGGCGATCCCGAATATTATGGCCGGCATTTCGGCTTCATTGCCGACCAGACTGCCAATTGGGAATTGCCGGGACCGTTCGAGCGCCGGCGGCTGCTCGCGCGGACCGGCGGACGCGACTTGCCTTATCGAGGGATACTCGGCCCGCGGGGCTGACATGCGCTCCCATCCCGCTTGCGGGAGGGGTCGGGGGTAGGCACTCGAACCGGCCGGGTTTGGGCGAAATTCTGATCTCGGATTGCCCACCCCAAACCCCTCCCGCAAGCGGGAGGGGCTTTCTCGGGTCCGCTTCCCGCTCTAACGGCACCTCATGCCGGAAAGCGCACCACCTCCACCGGAGCTTGCAGGTCTGTCGTTGACCGAGATCGCCCAGGCGGCGGCCGAACGCCGACTGCCGCCCGTGGATCAGTGGAATCCGGCACATTGCGGCGACAGCGGAATGCGGATCGCGCGCGATGGGACCTGGTTTCACGAGGGCGCGCCGATCCGGCGGCCGGCGATGGTGCGGCTGTTCGCGGGGTTGCTGCGGCGCGAGGCGGACGGGCGGCATGTGCTGGTCACGCCGGTCGAGAAGCTGGACATCCAGGTCGAGGACGCCCCCTTCGTCGCGGTCGAGGCGCGGAGCGAAGGCGTCGGGCGCGAGCGGCGCATCGCCTTCCGGCTCAACACCGACGAGCCGGTTGTCGCCGGCCCGGGGCATGAACTGCATCTGGTCGAAGGAAGGCCCTATCTGACCGTCCGCGCCGGCCTCGAAGCCGCAATCGCGCGTCCGGTCTATTACGAGCTGGCCGAGCTGGCGCTGGAGGAAGGCGCCAATCCGCCGGGCCTCTGGTCGGACGGCGTCTTCTTTTCGCTGGAATCCGCATGAGCCTGGCCGACCGCTTGCGCGCCGCGCTGGCCCAACCGCGCGAGGGCCATGCCCCGATCGAGGGTGACGATTATGACCGCGCGCATGGCCATTACGCACCGGCCGCGGTGCTGGTCGCGATCACCGACCGGCCCGAGCCGGGTGTGTTGCTGACGCTGCGCCAGCCGCATCTCAAGCGCCATGCCGGGCAGATCGCCTTTCCCGGCGGACGGGTGGATCCCGGCGACAAGGACGTTGTCGCCGCCGCCCTGCGCGAGGCGGAGGAAGAGATCGGGCTCGACCCGGCATTGGTCGAGGTGGTGGGCACCAGCGACGTCTATCGTGTGGGCACGGGCTTCGCGGTGACGCCGGTGGTGGCCGTGGTCCCGCCCGACCTGGCGCTCGCCCCGCACGAGGACGAAGTCGCGGCGGTGTTCGAGACGCCGCTGGCCTTCCTGCTCGCGCCGGGCAATCATGCGCGCAAGCATATGCATTGGGAGGGGCGCGAGCGTCACTTCTACGAAATGACCTGGGAGGATCGGCGCATCTGGGGCGCGACTGCGGCGATGATCGTCAACCTGGCGACCAGATTGAAGGGGGCGATCGCATGATCCTGCCCGAAACCGGGTGGCGCGCGCGCGGCGATCTGATTCGCCTGACAGAGGCGCTTGGCGCGGCCCAAGGCGAAGTGCGCTTCGTCGGCGGGGCGGTTCGGGACGCCTTGCTCGGCCTGCCGGTCTCCGACCTCGATCTCGCCACCACGCATTTGCCCGAGGACGTATCGCGGCGGGTGAAGGCGGCCGGTTTCAAGGCGGTGCCCACGGGGATCGCGCATGGCACAATCACCGCGGTGCTCACGAGCGGCCCGGTCGAGGTGACGACGCTTCGCCGCGATGTCTCGACCGACGGACGGCGCGCGATGGTCGCCTTCACTGACGATTGGCGCGAGGATGCCGCGCGACGCGACTTCACGATCAACGCGCTCTCGGCGGATCCGCTGAGCGGTGCGGTCCACGATTATTTCGGCGGGCTGGACGATATCCAGATCGGGCTGGTCCGCTTCATCGGCGACCCGCTTCAGCGCATCGCGGAAGATCATCTGCGGATCCTGCGCTTCTTCCGCTTCCATGCGCGCTTCGGTCAGAGCGCCCCCGACCCGGCCGGGCTGGAGGCTTGCGTGGCGCGCGCCAACGATTTGATGGCATTGTCACGCGAGCGAATCGCGCAGGAGCTGCTGAAGCTGCTGGCCGGAATCGATCCCGTGCCGACCGTCGCGCTGATGGTTGCGCACGGCATCTTCGCCGCGGTCGTGCCCGAGATCGATGCAGGAAGCGTGGAGCGGCTGGAACGGCTGGTGGCGCGCGAACGCGCTTATGGCGGCGATGCGCTGCGGCGGCTCTCCGCCCTGCTGCCGGCCGACCCGGCCCAAGCCGACCTGATCGGCGCGCGGCTCAAGCTTTCCAACGCCCAGCGCAAGCGGCTGGCATTGGCGGCCGTATCGGGCGAGCCCGGCCCGGCGCGCCCGCTTGCGCATGGGATCGGGCTGGAAGGCGCGCGCGACCGCCTGTTGCTCCATGCCGCCGATCCGACGCCGGGCATGACCGATCTCGAGGATTGGGCTGTGCCGCGTTTTCCGCTTACCGGCGGCGCGCTGGTGAAGATGGGGCTAAGCGCCGGACCGGTTGTCGCCGCGACGATGCAGGCGGTCGAGCGGCAATGGGTGCATGAAGGCTTTCCCGGCCCGGACCGGGTTCATGAAATCGCCGAGGAACTGGTGGCTCAGGCCTTGCGGGCGCGGTAGAAATCGAGCGCGGCGCTGGCGGTCAGCGGACGCGCGAAATGATAGCCCTGCCCCGTATCGCAGCCGAGATTGGCGAGCGTGCGCTCGGCATCCGGGGTCTCGATACCTTCCGCGACGGTGGACATTCCGAGCGTGCGGGCAAGGCTCAGGATCGCGCGGATGATCGCGACCGAATCGCTATTCTCGTGCATGTTGGTGACGAAGCTGCGGTCGATCTTGAGGATGTCGATCGGCAGCTTCTGCAGGTAGGCCAGGCTCGAATAGCCGGTGCCGAAATCGTCCATCGCCACGCGGCAGCCGAGATCGTGGAGCGCGCTCAGCACGCGGTTGGCACGTTCCGGATCGGCGACGATCGAGCTTTCGGTCAGTTCGAGCGTCATGCGCTGGCCGCCGATGCGGTTATGGTCGAGCGTCGCCCGGACCGCATCGTCGACCGTATCGCGCGCGAGCTGGACGGGCGAGACGTTGACGCAGAGCTTGAGCGGAAGCGCGCCGCCATGCTCGCGATCCCACGCGGCAAGCGTGCGCGCAGTCGCGTCGAGCGCCCAGCGGCCGAGCGGGACGATCAGCCCCGATTCCTCGGCGACCGAGATGAATTCCGCGGGCGAGATGGTTCCCTGCTCGGGATGCTCCCAGCGCGCGAGCGCCTCGAAGCCGGAGACGGTGCCGGTCTGGAGATGGATCAAGGGTTGGAAGGCGAGGCTCAGTTGATCCTGCTCGATCGCACGGCGCAGCTCGGTCTCCAGGCTGAAGCGACGGCGGGCATGATTGGCCTCGCCCTGGCGATAAAGCTCGATCTGGCCCGAATATTTGGCGCGCTTGAGCGCGACCTGCGCATTGCGAAGCAGATCGCCCGAAGTGTGAACGCGCTTGTCCCACACCGCCCCGCCGATCGAACAATCGACGCGAATCTCGAGCTCGGACAGACGGATGGGACTGGAGAGCGCGGACTGGAGGCGCGCCGCGGCGGCGACCACATCCTCGCCACCCTCGGTGCCGCGCATCAGCACGCCGAATTCGTCGCCTGCCATGCGCGCGAGCATGTCGCCCTGGCGGAGCGCCGAGACGAGCCGGCGCGCAACGGTGATGATCAGCTCGTCGCCGGCGAGCGCGCCGACACATTCGTTGATGCGGCTGAAGCGGTTGAGATCGACCGCGAGGATCGCGAAACCGTTGTCGGGACCGTCCGCCTCGATCGCTTCCTCGATCGCCTCGCCGAAAGCGAGCCGGTTGGGCAGGCCGGTCAGGCTGTCGTGCAGCATCTCGGCACGGAGCGAGCGCGCGGTTTCGACCTCGGCGGTACGATCGACCAGGCTGACCAAGGCGCGCTGCTCATGCTCGCCATAGAGCGGCAGACGCGAAAGATGGACGCGGAACGTGCGGCCGCCAATGCCGGGCTGGTGCCAGTCGAGATCGTGGCGTTCCTGATCGCTGTCGAAAAAGGCATGGACCGCCGCGATCAGACCCCGCGCCTGATCGATGTCGGCATGCTCGCCCGCGATCCGCCGAAACGGCGTATTGCAGGCAGCGATCCGGGGCTGCTCGTCTTCGAGGACAATCAGGGCAGCCGGGATGTGGATGGCATCGAGATATTGCTGGCGCGCGCCGGCCAGAACCGGATCATGATCCGGTATTTCCGCCGACGCGAGCGCGCCCGCTTGCCCAAAGGTTGCGGGACGCCTTTTGCCGCGGCTGATGCTCGCAACCTGCATTAGGATGCGGATAAGCCAAAAATCCTTAAGATTTCGTCGACTGTACTTTGATGGGACCGCTACCGAAACGGTTATCGCGCGGAAATCCCGTCGGCGGCATCCGCCCGGCGGCGCCGCGCGCCGCGCGCCACTGGGTCAGATCCGTCTCGGTCCGGTAGCGGCCGGATTCCCCACCCATCGGCCATGACAGGCCTTCCTCGAAGCGGAAGGTGGTAGCGTCCGACAGGCCGCCATCGCGATAACGCTGCAGCTGCGCGCCCTGGCCGCGGGCCAGTTCGGGCACCTCGTTCAGCGGGAAAACCACCAGCTTCCGATTGTCGCCGATCGCCGCGACATAATCGTCCTCGGCCGGGATCGGGCGCGCGATGCGAAGCGTCGCACCGGCGCGGACATTGACGACCTGGCGCCCCTTGCGCGTCTCGCCGATCGCATCCTCGGTCTTGGCGACGAAACCTTTGCCGTCGCTCGCGGCGAACAGGATCTTCTGATCGGGCCTGTAGGGGAAGAGGTTGGTGATCCCCGCCTCGCCCTCAAGGTCGATCATCAAGCGCACCGGCTCGCCGAAGCCGCGGCCGCCGGGTAATTTGTCGGCGGCGAGCGTGTAGACCCGGCCCGTCGCCGCGATCAGGAGCAATTTGTCGGTGGTCTGCGCGTGGAAAGCGAAAGCGGGACCGTCGCCTTCCTTGAACTTGAGCGCTTCGGCACTTGCCAGATCGATATGGCCCTTCATCGCGCGCACCCAGCCGCGCTGCGACAGGATCACCGAGATCGGTTCGCGCTCGATCATCGCCTCGAGCGGGATTTCGCGCGCCGGACCCTGCTCTTCGACCAAAGTACGGCGGCGGCCGATCTCGGTTTCTTGCGAGTAGCGCTCCTTCAATTTCGCGAGGTCGCGCTTGAGCCGCGTGCGCTGCTTGCCTGGGCTGGCGACCAGAGCCTCCAACTCCCCTGCCTCCTTGGCGAGATCGGCGCGCTCTTTCCTGAGCTCCATCTCCTCCAGCTTGCGCAAGCTGCGCAAACGCATGTTGAGGATGGCCTCGGCCTGGCGATCGGTCAGCTCGAATTCGGCCATCAAGACCGGCTTGGGCTCATCCTCCTCGCGGATGATCTGGATCACGCGATCGAGATTGAGATAGGTGATCAGATAGCCGTCGAGTAGCTCGATCCGGTCGGCGATCTTGGCGAGCCGGTGGTTCGAGCGGCGGACCAGAACCTCGAACTGATGATCAACCCAGGCCGCAAGCGCTTGTTTCAGCGACATAACCCGCGGCGTGCGTTCGCGATCGAGCACGTTGAGGTTGAGGGGCACGCGGGTTTCGAGGTCGGTCAGCCGGAACAGACTGTCCATCAAGGTTTGTGGATCGACGGTGCGCGCGCGCGGCTCGATCACGATCCGGATCTTTTCGTCGCTCTCGTCGCGCACGTCCGCCAGGATCGGCAGCTTCTTCTGGTTGATCAGGTCCGCTATCTGCTCGATCAGCTTGGCCTTGGGCACCTGATACGGGATTTCGGTGACGACGAGTTGCCACTGCCCGCCCGAAAGTTTCTCAAGCGGCTCGAATTTCGCGCGGACGCGGAACGAGCCGCGACCGGTATTATAGGCCTCGGCGATCGCCGCCTCGCTATCCACCACGATCCCGCCGGTGGGAAAATCGGGGCCTTTCACGAAGCGCATCAGCTCGCGCGGGTCGCCTTCCGGCTGGTCGATCAGGAAGGTGGCGGCGTCGATCAATTCGGCCGCATTGTGCGGCGGGATCGAGGTCGCCATGCCGACGGCGATGCCCGAGGCACCGTTCGCCAGCAGGTTGGGGAACAGCCCGGGCATCAGCTCGGGTTCCTGCTCCTCATTATTGTAGGTCGGACGGAAGGCGACGGCGTCCTCGTCCAACCCGACCATCATGTCGCTCGCGACCTGAGTCAGGCGCGCCTCGGTATAACGGTAGGCGGCGGCGTTATCGCCGTCGATATTGCCAAAATTGCCCTGCCCGTCGACGAGCGGATAACGGAGCGAGAAATCCTGCGCGAGACGGACCATCGCGTCATAGACCGAGGCGTCGCCATGCGGGTGATATTTGCCGATCACGTCGCCGACCACGCGCGCCGACTTCTTATAGGCGGCGTTGGGATCCATCCTGAGCAGCCGCATCGCCCAGAGCAAGCGGCGATGGACCGGCTTCAGCCCGTCGCGAACGTCGGGCAGCGAGCGCGCGGTGATCGTCGAGAGCGCATAGACCAGATAGCGTTCGCTGAGCGCACTATCGAACGGGGCATCGAGGATCTGGTTGAAAGGATCGCTGGTGTCGGTGGTCATCGAGACGGAACTAGCCGAGCCCAAGCCGCGCGCAAAGAGGCCGACTCAATCCGGCGCGATCGTACGCGGCCCGTCCGACTTTTCAGCGCCGATCTCTTGCAGCAGCCATTCGCGGAAGCGCTTGATCTTGGGAACGCTGCGACGCTCCTCGGGGTAAACCAGCCAATAGCCGAAGCCGCGCGTCGAAAGCTGGTCCGACAGCCGCACCAACCGGCCTTCGCCAATGTCGTTGCGCCAGAGGAAGGGCGTCAGCATCGCGACTCCCTGCCCCGCCATCGCGGCATGGCCTTCGTGGGCCTGGACATCGAGCCTTATGCCGGGCCGCACCTCATTCTCGTCCACCTCGACACCCGCCTCGCGTAGCCAGTGCGGCCACCAGACGTCGTTCGGACTGATCATCGGAAGGTTGAGGATGTCGCGAGGCTCGATCCTGCCGCCATGGCGCTGCAGGAAATCCGGGCTGCACATCGGGGTGAAATAGACCTGGAACAGAAGATGCTGGGCAAGGCCGGGCCAGCCTCCGCGCCCGGCGCGGATTGCGACATCCACCTCGTCCCTGGCGAAATCGGTGATCGTGTCGAGCGCGACCAGCCGCACCGCCATGCCCGGATTCTGCATCTGGAAGCCGCCCACCTTCCAGGCGAGCCAGGTGTTGGCGAAGGTCTGCGTGGTCGAGACGGTCATGGTGGAGTCGCTCTCCGCGCGCAGTCGGGCGAAGGCGCCATCGAGCGCGTCGAAGGCGCGCTCCAGCTGGGGCTGGATCCGCTCGCCCGCGGGCGTGAGCTGGACGCCGCGTCCGTCGCGCCGGAACAAGGCGATTCCCAGCTTCTCTTCCAATAACTTGACCTGATAGCTCACTGCAGCCTGGGTCATGCCGAGCTCATTGGCGGCGGCGGTGAAATTCATATGACGCGAAGCCGCTTCGAAGACGCGAACGGCGGACAGAGGCGGGATGCGACGCATAGCATCAATCATAAGCCCCACTTATGAGTTGGATGCAAGCTTCGATTGGCCCCGAAACATCTTTTCCGCCAAATGGGTCATGCCGTCGCCACGCGGCTCCCACGCGAAAGGAGGTTCGTCATGCCCCAGTCCGAAAAGCCCCAGCGCCCCGTGCCGACCTTCGTCGAGCGTCTGGTCGAAATGCTTGCCGCCACCGACCGCTTCGTCGGCTGGTGGGGCGCGCATCGCGCCTGGCCGGCCAACGAATGCCCCAAGATCGGCCGCTGCCGATAAAGGTCCTACCTGACCTTCGAGATTTGTAACTGGAACGCGCGCCCTTCGCGTTGCGGTTACAGGTGAGCTGCGTTATATCGCCCTTACCCGCCCCGCCCGCGCCGAATCTCCGGCCGCGTCCGGGGCGCTTCTCGTTTTGGTCCTTGGGAGACTGCATGTCCCGCCGCCGCCAGATTTACGAAGGCAAAGCCAAGATCCTCTATGAGGGTCCCGAACCCGGCACGCTCATCCAATATTTCAAGGACGACGCGACCGCGTTCAACGCGCAGAAACGCGGCACGATCAGCGGCAAGGGCGTGCTCAACAACCGCATTTCCGAGCATGTCTTTACATTGCTCGGCAATATCGGCGTGCCGACGCACTTCATTCGCCGACTCAATATGCGCGAGCAGTTGATCCGCCAGGTCGAGATCGTGCCGATCGAGGTGGTGATCCGCAACGTCGCGGCGGGCAGCCTCGCCAAACGGCTGGGGATCGAGGAAGGCACGCAGCTGCCGCGCACGATCATCGAATATTATTACAAGGACGATGCGCTCGGCGATCCGCTGGTGAGCGAGGAGCATATCGCCTGCTTCGGCTGGGCGAGCCAGGAGGAGATGCACGACATCGCCGACATGGCGATCCGCGTGAACGACTTCATGACCGGCCTGTTCGCGGGCGTGGGCATCCGGCTGGTCGACTTCAAGCTCGAATTCGGGCGGGTGTGGGACAATGATTATGCCCGCATCATCCTGGCCGACGAGATCAGCCCCGACGGTTGCCGCCTGTGGGACATGACGAGCGGCGAGAAGCTCGACAAGGATCGCTTCCGCCAGGATCTGGGCGGCGAGGCCGAAGCCTATCAGGAGATTGCGCGCCGGCTCGGTCTGCTGCCCGAGGGCGACACGATCGTGCTCGACATGGCCGAGCATCGTAAAAATCGCGGAAAATAAGCCGGGATCGGGAGTTGTAGCGACATGGTCAGAAGGCTCACCGTCGCCCTGCTCCTTGCCGGCCTTGCGCTGCCCGTGGCGGCGACGCGGGCAAAACAACAGGCGCTTCAATCGGCGCAATATGATTGCGACGCGCTTCAGATCGACGCGCGGCTCGATCGTTCGACCCTGCGCGACCTGGGCCCCGCCCACTCGCTCGAAGAAGCGGCGGCCGTGCTGGCCAAACATGGCGTCAAGTTCGAACGCGGCCTGCGCGTGCTCACGCTGACGGGCGCACCGTCGCGGCTGGTACGCGAGCTCAACACGACCAAGCAGGGCGAGCCGATCATCCTGCCAAATGGCGAGGGCAGCGCGATCTGCGTGCTGATCCCGTCGCCGGATTCGATCTGACGATCCACCAAAGCGTGTCGTTCATGGCGCGGGCCTGACCGCTCGTTTCCGCCATGGCGACGGCGCGCGAGGCCGTGCTAGCCTCCCCAATCGAAACCTCCGGGGAGGGAGTATCATGAAATTTCGTCACGCGACCTTTGCGGCCGTCATCGCGCTCGCCGGTGCGGGCTTTGCCGCGACGCCGGTTTATCCGCCGTTCGGGCTCGATTTGACCGCGCCCGACAAGAGCATCAAGCCGGGCGACGATTTCTTCGAATATTCAAACGGCAGCTATCTCAAGAATTTGCAGATCCCCGCGGACGAAATCTCGGCGAGCAAACGCTTCGACATGAGCAAGCGGACCGAGGCCAATCTCCACACCATGCTGGAGGACGCCGCCCGGGACGTCGGCACTCACCCGGCCGATCTCAAGGGCAAGGTCGGCGCGATGTATGCCGCCTTCATGAACGAAGCCGCGATCGACGCGGCGGGCGCGAACCCGATCGCCCCCGAACTGAATGCGATCCGCAGCGCTCCCGACCGCAGCGCGCTCGCCGCCTTGATGGGGCAATATGGCTTCTACCCCGCCCCGTTCGGCTATTGGGTCGACCTCGATCAGAAGGATCCCGACCATTATGCCGCTTATCTGGGCGCGGGCGGCTATCTGCTGCCCGATCGGGATTATTATCTGACCGCCGATTTCGCGACGCACCGCGCGGCGATGCGGACCTATACCGCGACCCTGCTCAAGCTGATCGGCTGGCCTGACGCGGACAGCAATGCCGACACGGTCATGGCGTTCGAGACCAAGCTGGCGGAGTTAAGCTGGACCAAGGTTCAGCAACGTGACCCGACCACGCAATATAATCCTATGACGCCCGCCGCGCTCGCGGCCTATGCGCCGGGTTTCGACTGGCCGACCTACCTCAAGAGCGCAGGGCTGGACGGCAAGAAGCAGCTGATCGTCACCACCAACACCGCCTTCCCGGCGATGGCGAAGCTGGTCGCCGACACGCCGGTCGAGACGCTGAAAGCGTGGATGGCGTTTCGCGTGGCGGACGCGACTGCGCCCTATCTCGCGCATGATTTCTATGCGGCTTATTTCGAAATGCACGGCCATGTGCTGAGCGGCCAGGCGACCCCGCAGGTGCGCTGGAAGCGCGCGATCGTCGCGGTCGGCGGCGGCGATTGCGGCGCGGATCCGGCAAGCTGCTTTGGCACGCTCGACTGGGGGGTCGGGCAATTGTTCAGCGAGCGCTATTTCCCCGCCGCGACCAAGATGCAGATCGAGGCGCTCGTCGCCAACCTCAAGGTCGCTTTCCGCCAGCGGATCGAAAAGCTCGACTGGATGGGCGCCGCGACCAAGGCGGAGGCGCTCAAGAAGCTCGACACCTATACGATCAAGGTCGGCTATCCCGACCATCCGCGCGATTATTCGAACGTTTCGATCAGCCGCGACGACATTGTCGGCGACGTGCGCGCGGCAGCGGCGGGCGAATGGGCGTTCCAACTGGGCCGCAGCGATGGGCCGGTCGACCGCTCCGACTGGCTGATGACCCCGCAAACCAACGACGCCTATAACGGCTCGCTGCGCGACATCGTGTTCCCGGCAGGCATTCTCCAGGCGCCGATGTTCGACGCGGCCGCGGACCCCGCGATCAACTATGGCGCGATCGGCGGCGTGATCGGCCATGAAATGACGCATGGCTTCGACGATCAGGGCCGCCACATCGACGCGAAGGGTGCGCTGCGCGACTGGTGGACACCCGCCGATGCCACCGCGTTCAAGGCGCGCGCGAAGGTGCTGGGCGATCAATATGCCACCTATGAGCCGGTGCCGGGGATGCACATCAATCCCGACCTGACGATGGGCGAGAATCTGGCGGACCTGGGCGGCCTCTCGATCGCGCTCGACGCCTATCACGCCAGCCTGCACGGCCATCCCGCGCCGGTGATCGGCGGGCTGACCGGCGACCAGCGCGTTTTTCTGGGCTGGGCGCAGGTATGGGCGGGCAAGCTCCGCCCCGAGGCGATCCGCAAGCAGACCGCCAGCGATCCGCACAGCTTCCGCAAATTCCGGGTGAACGGCGTCGTGCGCAATATCGACGGCTGGTATGCCGCGTTCGGGATCAAGCCGGGCGATGTGCTCTACATTCCGCCGGAGAAACGCGCGCGGATCTGGTGACGAACGGGTTCAAAGGACCCCTTCGGGCTGAGCTTGTCGAAGCCTCGTCCTTCTTTTCGAACCGACAAGAAAGGCAGCCCTTCGACAAGCTCGCGGCGAACGGTGGTGTTTAGCGCGCGCGTTCAGCCCTTCTGGCTGGCGATCCAGGCGTCGATCTTGCGTTCGAGCACGGTCATCGGTAGCGCGCCGCTGTTCAGCACCTGCGCGTGGAAGGCCTTGGCGTCGAACTTCGGCCCCAGCGCCTGCATCGCGCGTATCTTGCAGTTGGTGATCGTGATCTGGCCGACCTTGTAGGCCAGCGCCTGGCCCGGAATGGCGATGTAGCGATCGACCTCGGCGGTGGCGTCGGTCACGCTCTCGGGCGAATTGTCGAGCATGTACTGGATCGATTTCTGGCGGCTCCAGCCATAAGCGTGGATGCCGCTGTCGACGACGAGGCGCATCGCGCGCAACATCTCGTCATTGAGGCCGCCGATCCGCTGCCAGGGGTCGGTTTCCATGCCGAGCTGGCGCCACAAACTCTCCGAATAGAGCGCCCAGCCCTCCTGGAAGGCAGTGTTGCCGCCGTAACGCATGAAATTGGGGAGGCGGGCATTCTCCTGCGCGAGGCTGATCTGGAAATGATGGCCGGGCTCGCCTTCGTGGAGGAAGAGCGTCTCCATCTCCCAGGTCAGGCGCGAGGGCAGATCATAGGTGTTGTAATAGAAGACGCCGGGGCGCTTTCCGTCCGCGGTACCGGGATTGTAGGAGCCGCCCGCCGCAGTCTTCTCCTGGTAAGCCGGCACAGGGCGGATTTCGAGCGGGGTGCGCGGGAAGATCGAGAATTGCTCGGGGATACGCTTCTCGACCTTCGCCTTGATCGCGATATAGCCGTCTCGCAGCGCTACCGCGCTCTTGGGCTGGAAGCGCGGGCTGGAACGCAGGAAGGCGAAGAATTGCTTGGGGCTTCCCTTGAAGCCGACGATCTTCTGCTGCTCGGCCAGCTCGCGCCGGATGCGATCGACCTCGTTCAGGCCGAGCTGGTGCACGTCCTCCGCCGTCAGCGGTAAGGTCGTATTGGATTCAATCAGATATTCGTAGACCTTCACACCATCTTTCATCCTCGAAAGACCGATGCTCGAACGGGCGGCAGGCAGATATTCGCTCTTGAGGAAGTTGCGCAGGCGCGTCTCGGCCGGGATCAGGACGGTCTTGACCTGGGCGGCATAAGCGGCGCGCAGGCGCTTCTGATCCTCGGCCGGAACCGACGCCGGAAATTGCCGGACCGGCCCATAGAAAGTCGAATTCTCGACCCCCTGCCCGATCTGGGCGTCCAGCTGATCGATGACGTTGCGGATGGTGAGCCGCGGCTGGACGATCTTCTCGCGCATGCCCTGGCGGAAGCGTGCGATACATTCGTCGAGCAAAGCCGCATATTGGGCGTTGCGCTTGAGGTTGTTCTCATAGTCCGCGACCGTGTTGAACGGCGCGGCGCCCTTGCCCGAGGCAATGTCGGGATACCAGAGATGGACGCCCGAAAAATGATCGATCGGCCGGACCTCCAGCGAAAGCAGGAGCGGCTTGTCGGTGAGCAGACGCAGGCTTTCGCGCGTCTGCCATTCGAACGTGTCGTAGGCGAGCTGATCGGTGGCATCGAGCCTGGACCGATCGATCGCGCGAAGCTTGACCAGATCGCTCGCCGCAGCCGCGCGTTCGGCATCGAAATGCGCATCGCTGAACGGATCGCCGAGCTTGTCGGCATAGCGAAGGTCGCCCCGGCTCAACGCTTCGATCGGATTGCGCTTGAGCTCGGCCTCGTCGCTTGCCGCGAACAAGGCGAAAAGGCGGGCATGTTCCTGGGGTGACGGTGCAGCTTGCGCGTGCAGGCCGGTCGAGAGAAGCGCGACGACAGCGGCGGCAAGAGAAACGAAACGCATCAACTCTCCTGCAGATAAAGACCGCTCTGGATTGCAGCGCCCTATCAACAATCCTTTCGTCACCCCAGCGAAAGCTGGGGTCCAGCTCCCAACGGCACGAAAAGAAAGAAGTGCGGGAGATGGATCCCGGCTTTCGCCGGGAGGACGTGGATCAGCTATTCACCGACAATACCAGCTTGGGATCGGGAATATCGTCCGACTGGTGGCCTTCGATCGGCAATACCGCGGTGCCGATCGCGAAGAATTCGATGACATGGGTCGACCAATTGTGGCTGCCTTCGTGCAGGTCGGCTCCGACCACGCCTTCCGCGCCGGCCTTACTGGCTTCGAGCTGCATCCGTTCCATCGCGATTTCGCGCGCCTCGTAGAGCGCGAGGCTGAAATTGCCGAGCTCCACATTCTGGCCGATCGAACCCAGGGTCGCGAACGGCCCGCGCCGTGCGACATGGTAGACGCAGCTGCCCATCACCATTTCGAGCGGACGATAGCCGGCCGAGAGCAAGGTCCAGAAATCCTGCCCCGAGAGCGCGGACGTGAAGGGCTGGCCATTCGGTCCCTTGAAGCCCGCATGACCCTTGGCGTGGACGATACCCGTGCCGATCGCCACGAATTCGAGGATATTCTTGTCCCATTCGAGCCGCTTGACGGTGAGGCGCACGCCGACGATGCCGTCCGCGCCCATATTCTGCGCCTCGAGCCGCATGCGCTCCATCGCCAGCGCGCGCGCCTCGTACATTGCGAGGCTGAGCTGTTCGAGCTCGACGTTCGAGCCCCAGCCGGCGAGCTGGAAACCCAGGTGATAGATGCAGGAGCCGACGCACAGGCCGACCGGCTCGAACCCCGCCTTGCGCACCAGCAGGAATTCGTTGACCGAGAAATCGGAGGTGAAGATACCCCCCGCATGGCCCTGACTGCGCAGGCCCTTGAGACGTTCCAGCGCGTGCTGCGGAATCTGTTGTTCGGCCATCAGATCGGGCCCTCCCCTTCCCCAATTTGGTGCGAATAGACGCTATGACGGTGGCCGCGCGACGCGCTCAGCGTATCGTCGTCGCGCATGTCGATCACCGGCTCGATCCCGTGCGGAATGCCCGCGCCGAACGGTGTATCCACCACGGTGCCGATCACGATATGGCGACCGAGATAGGCGGGCGGCTGCTTGTCGCGCTCGCGTTTGATGATCTGACCGAAATGGGTGTGCGCGAGCACGCCATTGCCCATCGTCGCGGCATGGCGCCGCAAATCGGCATGCGCATCGCGGCGAATGCTTTCCCAGAACTGGCCGAGCTCGGTGAGCGGCTGGTTGCCGGCAAACACGCTCGACTGCATCTGCGTCATGCGCGCGCCGCCCCAGCCCCCGCCCCAGTTCATGCCCAGCCACTCGTAACGTGCGCCGATGGCGATGCCGGTCGGCACGATCCCCATTTCGAGCAATTGGACGAATTCGAGCGCGGGCACGGTCGCGACCACCGGATCCTTGCTCGCGGGCAGCCCTTCGACCCGGATCGCGGTACCGAGCAGGGTGAAGTCCATGCTGCTGCCGACCTGATGGCGGATCGTGCGCATCTGGACGTCCACCACGGCGTTGGCCCCGGCGGCATAGGCTTCCTGGCGGATACGGTCGAGCGCATAGGCCCAGCCTTCGGCATGGCCCTCGGTCCAGCTGAAGCCGAAATTATACCAGCAGGTGCCGGATACGGTCGCGATCGGGCGGCAACCATGGCTGCGCGCGGTGAGCAGTTCGGCGGGCGTCATCGTCGCCACCCAGGGCATCCGGCCGGCGCGCGCATCCGCCAGCCGTTCCAGCACGGGTTGAGGCAAGGTGCCGCGCTGGAGCGCGCTCTCCCAGTCGCGGTCGCGCGCCTGCGCTTCGGCACTCTGCGGGGGAGCCTTGCGATTGAACCAGGGCATTACCGACTCCCCCGCCTTACGGCCTATTTCCTGGCTTTAGCCGCTTTCAGCTCGTCCAGCATCTCATGAAGCGCGCCCAGGCAATCCTCGCCCATCCGCATGCACCGCTCCGGGGACCAGCCATATTCGGGATCGGCGAGCGCCTCATTGTCCTTGAAGGGCATTTCGAGCGTCATCGCGACCGCGCCATAGCGATTGGCGAGCTGATTGGTGGACATGGTGAGGTTGGCGCTGCCCGGGCCCGCGACCGCATAACCATGCTCGATCTGGAAATCGGGCGTGCGGCGCGCGAGTATCTCGCGATAACGGGCGTAGAGGTCGCCCTGCGCCTCGGTCCAGTTGGGAATGCCCTCGAAGCCCGCGAGGAAGACGTAGGGAATGGCTTCGTCGCCATGCACGTCCATCGCGAAATCGACGCCGGTCTGGTCCATCCTGTTGCGCACGCACAGTACCTCGGGGCTGCGCTCGGCCGAAGGCTCGTGCCATTCGCGGTTGAGGTTCACGCCGACCGCGTTGGTGCGCAGATGGCCTCGGCGCGAGCCGTCGGGGTTCATGTTGGGCACGATGTGGAAGGTCGCTTCCCGCCGCAGCACGCGCGCGACCGGGTCGGATGGATCGGTCAGGCGGCCGAGCGCACCCTCCATCCACCATTCGGCCATGCTCTCGCCGGGGTGCTGGCGGGCATAGAGCCACACCTGGAGCGGCCCCTCGCCGAGATGGAAGCAATCCATCTCCTGCCCGTCGAGCGTTTGGCCAAGCGATTCGTAGGTGACGCCGGGCGCGCCCGCGATCGCGGCGACCAGATCGTGGTGACGCTCCATCGAATAAGGCGCGAAATATGCGAACCAGAGATTGTCGCTCTCCGCCGTGTGACGGATGGTCAGGACCTTGTCGTCGTAGCTGGTGTCGGCCAGCCGCCAATCCTCGCGGTCTTCCGACACGCGCGCCTTATAGCCCGGCCAGCCGAGCGGATAGGCCGAGCCTGCCGCATTCAGGATGCGCAGCTCCACGGTCCGGCCCTTCGCGCCGAGCAGGCGGAAGTGGAACCATTGATAGAAATCGGACTGATGATCCTTGACGATCTCCAGATCGAAGCGGTCGCCGTCCTGCTTGAGGACGCGGATATTGCCACTGTCGAAAGCGGCCGAGATATGGGCAGTCATTTCACGCTGATAGTGCGGCCGGAAACCCCGGGGAAGCCCTGGAAAACGGCCGAGGCAAGATGCTGGACCGCCGCGGCGGGCTGCGATTCGGGCGTGCCGAAGCGCGCATGCGTCTCTGCGCGGCCCTCCCAGATGGTGGTGCCGTCCGAACGGCGCTTGATCTGCACGATCAGGCGGGTCGCGACATTCTGGGTCGGCTTGCCAGCAAAGGTGGTGCCGACGCTGCCGCCCGCGCCTCCATGCCAGCCATAATTTCCGCCGCCGATGCCGATCGAGAAGGACGATCTGGGCAGGCCATCGAAGAACATGCGATCGACCTGGATCACCGCCACCTGCTCCGACTTAGCGAGGCCCGGCGCCTCGGTGAAGCCGATCTTCGCCAGCTCGCCGCCGACGATATTGGCGTAGGTCTGGAATTCGGGGCTGCCGCGATCCTGCGCCATCATCGGCTCGACGCTGATCTGGCCCGGCGCGATCGGCTGGTTGAGGTGGAAGCGCGTGACCTGCACGCCCGGAGCGGTGTTGCAGCCCGCAAGCGTCAGCGTGCCAAGCAACGCCAGGACCAGCTTACGCATTTTCATCTCCCTCGGGTTCCTGTTGATCGCAACGCTAGAGCAACGATTTCGCTGCATCGAGGCTGAACGAAGGAGATTGCGGCCTAACGGGTTGACTTGAACGGTCTCTACCCATAGGGAGCGCCGACATTTTCCGCAGCTTTTGGACAGATAGGCAGGGTTTCCCCGTGAAGATCCGTAATTCTTTGAAGTCGCTCAAGGACCGTCATCGGGACAACCGCGTGATCCGCCGTCGCGGGCGCACCTATGTCATCAACAAGACGAACCGCCGGTTCAAGGCCCGTCAGGGTTAATCTCCTCCCCTGAGGACCTTTCGGAGGGCCGCGGGCAACCGCGGCCCTTTTCGTATGTGCCTGTTGTCCCAATCTCTAAGCCGACATGCCAGCGGAGGCTGGTATCCGTCCGCTAACCGCCGAATTGGCGCGAGTGTGGGAGATGGACCCCAGCTTTCCGCTGGGGTGACGTCCATGGGGTTCTGGCGGGCACCCATCGGTTTTCATTTGCGCGGACGATTCGCCTGCGTCACGTCTCCGGACAAAGGAGACTCCGATGCGTCTTGCCGCTTTGTGCGCCGCCACCTTTCTATCGACTGCTGCGCTGGCAGCCCCTCTCACCCCTGCCCAGATCAACGCCATCGACGTAGCCGCGACCAAGACGCTGGCGACCACCGGCGTGCCCGCCGCGTCGATTGCGGTCGTGCAGGACGGCAAGATCGTCTACACCCACGCTTACGGGCTGCAGCGCGCGGGAGGGCCGGCCCGGACCGACGCGCGCTACAAGATCGCGTCCATCTCCAAGCAATTCACTGCGGCGGCGCTGCTGCTGCTGGCGGAGGACGGCAAGATCTCGCTCGACGATCCCGTCTCCAAATATCTGCCCGACCTGACCCGCGCCAACGAGGTAAAGGTGCGACAGCTCCTGTCGCATACGTCGGGCTATCGCGATTACTGGCCGCAGGATTTCTCCTTCATCGACATGGAGAAACCGACCACGCCTGAGCATATCCTCGACAAATGGGCGAAGGCGCCGCTCGATTTCGATCCGGGCACACGCTGGCAATATTCGAACACGGGCTATGTCGCCGCGGGACGGATCGTCGAGCAGGTTTCGGGCATGAAATTGCTCGATTTCCTCAAGGCCCGCGTGTTCGATCGGCTGGGTATGCACCCGGTCGACCTCGACACCGGGCTGACCGACGCCGATCCGCTCGGCTATCACCGTTATGCCGCGGGCCCGGTGCGGGTCGAGCAACAGCCCGCGCCGGGCTGGCTCTATGCCGCGGGCGAACTGGCGATGAGCGCGTCCGACCTCGCACGCTGGGACGTCTCGGTGATCGACCAGAGCGTGATGAAGCCCGCCAGCTATCGCGAGCAACAGACCGAAGCGCTGCTCACCAGCGGTGCCGGAACCGATTATGGCCTGGGTGTCGATGTCGAGACGGTGAAAGGCCATCGCCGGATCAGCCATGGCGGCGAAGCGGTCGGCTATCTGTCGGAGAACCGTATCTATCCCGACGACCATGCCGCGATCGTGGTGCTCGACAATGCCGATTTCGGCAATGCGCAGACCGCCATTGCCGACGCGATCGAGAAGATCATCTTTGCCGATGCGGGCGACGTGAGCCGCGCCAAGGCCGTGTTCGACGGCCTGCGCGCGGGCAGGATCGATCGCAGCCGGTTTACTGCCAACGGCAATTATTATTTCACGCCGCAGGCGTTGGCCGACTACCGTGCCAGCCTGACCGCTTTGGGCGAGCCCAAAAGCTTCACGCGCCGGTCGTCGGCGCTGCGGGGCGGCTTTACCGCCGAAGTCTATACGGTCGATTATGGCACCAGGACGCTGACGATCGTGCTGCGGGCCGAACCCGGCGCGCATGGCCGGATCGAGCAATTCACGGTCTATCCGGCGGAATGATCCTCCACGTTCGGCCTGAGCTTGTCGAAGCCCTGCCCTTCATCTGTCCGGACGTGACAGAGAAGGACGGCGCTTCGACAAGCTCAGCGCGAACGGACGTTTTTTAGTCGTCGAAGCCTTCCAGCTCCTTGCCGGTCAGGCGCTGGACGTGGAGCATGTTGGTCGAACCGGGGGTGCCGAAGGGCACGCCGGCCATGATGATGATCTTGTCGCCCGATTCCGCGAGTTCATGGCGCAGCGCCATACGCTTCGACTTGGCGACCATCTCTTCGAAATTGGAGACATCCTTGGTGATCACGGCATGCGCGCCCCACAGAAGCCCCACGCGTCGTGCGGTGGCTTCATTGGGCGTCAGCACCAGCATCGGCACCGACGGACGGTCGCGCGCAATGCGGCGCGCCGACGCGCCCGAATTGGTGAAGCAGATGATCGCGGAAGCCGAGATGGTCTCGGCGATTTCCTTGGCCGCTTCCGACAAAGCGTCGGCGGTGGTGGGATCGGGCAAGGTCTCGGTGAAATGGAGCCGTGCCTTGTAGCCGGGGTCATTCTCGACCGCGATCGCGATGCGATCCATCATCGACACCGATTCCTCGGGCCAGGCGCCGGCGGCGCTTTCAGCCGAGAGCATGATCGCGTCCGCGCCGTCATAGATGGCGGTGGCGACGTCGGACACCTCGGCGCGCGTGGGCGATGGCGAGACGATCATCGATTCGAGCATCTGCGTCGCGACGACGACGGGGCGGCCCATGCGGCGTGCAGTGGCGACGATCTGCTTCTGGACCAGCGGCACGCGCTGCGGCGGCAATTCGACGCCGAGATCGCCGCGGGCGACCATCACCGCGTCGGCGAGCTCGAGGATCTCCTCGAGGCGGTCGACCGCGGCAGGCTTCTCGATCTTGGCGAGCACGGACGCCTTGCCGCCGATCAGGCGGCGCGCCTCGGCCACGTCCTCGGGCCGCTGGACGAAGGAGAGCGCGATCCAGTCGGCGCCCTGCTCCACCGCAAACGAAAGATCCGCACGGTCCTTCTCGGTCAAAGCCGCCATCGGCACGACCACGTCGGGGACGTTGAGACCCTTCGAGTTGGAAAGCGGGCCGCCGACCTCGACCAACGTCTCGATCCGCTCGGGCTCGACGCTGGAGACGCGCAGCACGAGCTTGCCGTCGTCGAGCAGGAGGCGCGCGCCGACTTCGAGCGCGGCGAAAATTTCCTTGTGCGGCAGTTCGACGCGATCGGCATCGCCGGGCGTCTTGTCGCGGTCGAGGATGAATTTCTGCCCGGTTTCGAGCAGCACCTTGCCCTCGGCGAACTTGCCGACGCGCAGCTTCGGCCCCTGAAGGTCGAACAGGATCGTGGTCGGGCGGTGAAGCTCGGCCTCGAGCGCGCGGATCGCCTTGACCAGGGGCTCCTTGTCCGCGTGCGCGCCGTGGCTCATATTGATGCGGAACGCGTCCGCGCCCGCCATGAACAGTTTCCGGATCATCTCCGGCGAGCTCGACGCAGGGCCCAGCGTCGCCAGGACACGGACTTTACGGCTGCGCGGCGCAAATTTGGTCAAGGATATATCTCGCTTCGTCTTCGGACTCGGCGCGTCCCCTAACCATGGGCATCCCGGAAAGCGAGCCCTTGGAGCCCACTTGACGGAAATTAAGGTCCGCTACGCCTTGAGCCGCATGTCCAGATAATCGTCCACCGACTTCATGAGCTGCGTCATCTCATGCTCGAAGAAGTGGTTCGCGTTCGGGATCGTATCGTGATGGATCGTGATATGGCGCTGGGTGCGCAGCTTATCGACCAGCTTCTGGGTCGCACCCGGGGTCGCGACCTCGTCATTCTCGCCCTGGATGATGATGCCCGAGGACGGGCAAGGCGCGAGGAACGTGAAGTCGTAGAGGTTGGCGGGCGGCGCCACCGAAATGAAGCCCTTGATCTCGGGCCGGCGCATCAGAAGCTGCATGCCGATCCAGGCGCCGAAGCTGACGCCCGCGATCCAGGTGGTCTGTGCCTCGGGGTGGATCGACTGGACCCAATCGAGCGCGCTCGCCGCGTCGGACAATTCGCCGATGCCGTTATCGAACACGCCCTGGCTCTTGCCGACGCCGCGGAAATTGAAGCGCAGGGTGGCGAAACCGCGCCGCACGAAGGTCTGGTACATCGCCTGCACGATGCGGTTGTTCATCGTGCCGCCCGCTTGCGGGTGCGGGTGCAGGATCATCGCAACCGGCGCGCGCGGGCGAGGCGGCGGGCTGAAACGACCTTCGAGGCGGCCTTCGGGGCCGGGGAAAATGACGTCGGGCATCGGTCTCGCTTGATCTTGTAGAGCGGGCTTGGGCGCCAGCGCAGGCCGCGCCTATATAGAAAAGGTCCGTCAAGGTGCAATCGCGGAGACTAGAACACCCCGTGCCCGACCGAATCTATCTCGATCATGCCGCGACCACGCCGATGCTGCCCGAGGCGTGCGCGGCGATGGCCGAGGCTTTTGCGCGCTGGGCCAACCCTTCCTCGCCCCATGCCGAGGGCCGCGCCGCCAAGGCCGCGCTGGAGGAAGCGCGCGCCGCCATCAAGACCGCGCTCGGATGGCCGCACGAGCTGATCTTCACCAGCGGGGCGACCGAGGCGGCCGCGCTCGCCTTGTCGGGCGCGAAGATCGGCGGACGGGCGGTTTCGGCGGTGGAGCATGACAGCCTCAGCCGCACCGCGCCCGGTGCGATAGAGATCGGCGTCGATACGGACGGCCTGGTCGATCTCGACCTAATCCCGCGCGACGCGCTGGTCGCGATCCAGACCGCGAACAGCGAAACGGGGGTGATCCAGCCGGCCGACACCGTGGCGAGCGCCATTCGCGATCGGGGCTGCCTGTGGCTGGCGGATGCGGCGCAGACCGCGGCGAAACTGCCTCTGCCCGATGCCGATATGATCATCGTCTCGGCACACAAATTGGGTGGGCCTCCGGGCATCGGGGCCTTGCTTATCAAGGATTTGAATGCCATTTCTCCCATCGGTGGACAGGAAAATGGCTATCGCGGGGGCACCGAGAATCTGCCCGGCGCGGTCGGCTTCGCGGCCGCGTTGGAAGCGCGCCGATCACGCGGGCCATTGGCGGCGCTTCGGCAGAGACTGGACGAGGGTGTGCGCGCGGCGGGCGGGCAGATCGTTGCCGAAAACGGCCTACGGCTACCGGAAATCGCCTCCTACCGGCTGCCCGGCACCGCCGCCGCCGCGCAACTGATCGAGCTCGACAGCGCGGGGATCGCGGTGTCGGCGGGTAGCGCCTGCTCGTCGGGCACGCTGAAGCCAAGCAAGGTCCTGACCGCGATGGGCTGGAGCGAGGACAAAGCGCGCGAAGTGATCCGGGTGAGCATTGCCCCCGAGACCAGCGAGGGCGAGGTCGAACGTTTCCTGAAGGTGTGGACCATGCTCGCCGAACGGCGGCGCGCGGCATGATCTATCTCGATTATCAGGCGACGACCCCCTTGGCACCGGAGGTGCGGGAGGTGATGCTTCCGTGGCTCGACAAGTTCGGCAATCCGCATTCACCGCACCGCATCGGCCGCGAGGCGGGTGCCGCGATTGAGGTCGCGACCGCGCAGGTGGCGTCCGCGCTGGGCGACGGTGGGGGCAAGGGCCGGGCGATCTTCACCTCCGGCGCGACCGAGGCCGCCAATTGGGCGTTGCAGGGCGCGGTGGCGGGCGGTCGGCACAAGATCGTCACCATCGCGACCGAACATGCCTGTGTGCTCGATACCGGCGTGTGGCTGGCGCAGCATGGCGTCGAACTGGTCGTCCTGCCCGTTCTGCCAAACGGGCTTGTCGATCTGGACGCTGCCGCCGCGGCGATCGATGACCGGACCGCCCTGGTCGCGGCGATGCTGGTCAATAACGAGATCGGCGTGATCCAGCCCGTCGCCGAGCTTGCCGGCATGGCGCATCGCGCCGGAGCCTTGTTCTTTTGCGACGCGGTGCAGAGCTTTGGCCGGGTCGGCCTGCCGCTCGATAGCTGCGACCTGGTCGCGGTTTCCGCACACAAAATCCACGGCCCCAAAGGGATCGGCGCGCTCTGGCTGCGCGATGGGCTCGATTGGCCCGCCTTGATTCATGGCGGCGGTCAGCAACAGGGCCTGCGATCGGGCACGCTTAGCCCGATGCTCTGCGCCGGGTTCGGCGCCGCGGCCGCTTTGGCGCAAGATCGGCGCGAACAGGATAGTTTACATCTCAATCTCTTGTCCAAGCTTGCTGATGATTTGTTCGAAGACTGGACGCTCAATGGCGATCCGCTGCGGCGTTATCCCGGAAATCGCAATCTCCGCCGCGACGGGATCGACGCGAACCGGCTGATCTCCGAGGTGCGGGATGTCGCCTTTGCGGCGGGGTCGGCCTGCGCGAGCGGATCGGGCCGGCCAAGCCATGTCCTGCGCGCACTGGGCTTGAGCGATTCCCAGGCGCGGGGCTCGATCCGACTTGGCTTCGGGCGCTACACGACCCAAGAGGAATTGCGCGAGGCTGCGGTCCTCATCAACCAGGCGGCGGCGCGGCAATTGGAGTGGGCATGAAGGTCAGGTTCGTTTCCGCCGACGGGGATACGGTGCGCGAGGTCGAGGGCAATGCCGGAGACCGGCTGCTCGACCTTGGTCAGGCCAATGACCAGCCGCTGGAAGGCACGTGCGAGGGGCAGATGGCCTGTACGACCTGCCATGTGATCGTGGACGCGCAGGATTTCGACAAATTGCCGCCGGCGAGCGCGGATGAGGACGATCTGCTCGATCTCGCAGCTTCGGTGACGCGGACCAGCCGCCTTTCCTGTCAGATCATCCTCGACGAAAGCTGGGACAGCCTGACCGTGCGTATCCCACGCGAATCGCGGGATATGCAGGGGCGGTAGCCCTCTCCACACTCCATTCGTCATGCCGGCGAAAACTGGAATCCATCCTGACTGTTTCGCGAACTGAAGCGGATGGGGACGGACTCCAGCTCTCGCCGGGGTGACGGTTAAGGCTTAAGCCGCCTTGTCCTTGGTCTTCTCATCCTCGCTCTCTCCCGCCGCCTCCAGTAGCAGGCGCTCGAGCGTCTTCAGGCGCGGCCCCGTGTCGATCTTGTCGCCGATCAGATCGGTTACGTAGAAAACGTCGATCGCGCGCTCGCCATAGGTGGCGATGTGCGCCGAATGGATCGTGACCTTGGCCTGGAACATCGCGCGCGCCAACGCATAGAGCAAGGCAGGCCGGTCGCCCGCATGCACCTCGACCACGGTGTAGCGGTTCGAGGCATTGTTATCGATCAGCACGTTGGCCGTGGTCTCGAAGGCGTGCGCGCGCGTGCGCGGCGCGGGCTTGGCGGCAAGCTTGGTCGCGAGCTGATTGCGCGCCATCAGTGCGTCCTCGATCGACTGGGCAAGACGCTTCAACCGGTGGGGATCGTCGAACGACTGGCCGAAGGGGTCCTGGACCAGGAAATTATCGACCGCCATGCCGTCGCGCGTGGTGTAGATGCGCGCGTCGATGATGTTGCCGCCGGCGAGATGGATCGCGCCCGCGATGCGGTAGAACAGGCCGGGATGGTCGCCCGCATAGATGGTGACGAGCGTCGCGCCGCGCTGGGCATCCGCGGTCGCCGTGATCGAGAGATTCTTTTCGGCCGCGTCCGCCGCCGCGATCTGGCGGGCGTTGCGTTCGAGCACGTCCACGCTTTCCGCGACCCAGTAGGAATCGGGGAAACGCTTGGCGAAATCGTCGAAGCGGCTCCGGCTCCAGCCCAGCTCGACCGCGAGCTCGCCGCGCTTGGTGGCGATACGCTCGCCGCGCCCGCGCTGCTTGTGTCCCAGGCGCAGCACCTCCTCGGCGGCGTCGTACAGGTCGCCCAGCAATTGCCGCTTCCAGCCGTTCCACACGCCCGGCCCCACCGCGCGGATGTCGACGATCGTCAATACGAGCAGCAGGCGCAGCCGTTCGGGGCTTTGCACCACCTCGGCAAAGTCGAGGATCGTCTTGAAATCGGCGAGGTCGCGCTTGAACGCGGTTGCCGACATCAGGAGGTGATGGCGCACCAGCCACGCGACCATCGCGGTCTCGGCGGCGGTCATGCCCAGACGCGGACAGAGTTTCTCCGCCACTTCGGCACCCAGGACCGAATGGTCCCCACCCCTGCCCTTCGCGATGTCGTGCAACAGCACCGAAACGTAGAGCACGCGCCGCGATACGATCTGCTTGAAGATCTTGGAGGCGAGCGGATGATCCTCCGAAAATTCGCCCTTCTCGATCCGTGAAAGCAGGCCGATCGCGCGCAGCGAATGCTCGTCCACCGTATAATGGTGGTACATGTCGAACTGCATCTGCGCGACGACGCGGCCGAAGTCGGGCATGAAGCGGCCGAACACGCCCGCCTCGTTCATCCAGCGCAGGACCATTTCCGGATTGCGCGGCGAGGTCAGCACCTCGAGGAACAGGGTATTGGCGCGGGCATTTTCGCGCACGCGGCCATCGATCAGCCGTCCGTCGCGGCCCGCCTGACGCATCGTCAGCGGGTGGATTTCGAGCTCATGTTTGTCCGCCAGCCAGAACAATTCGATCAGCCGCACCGGATCCTGCGCGAAGAAATCGTCCTCGGGCGCCTTCAGCCGGCCGCGATCGAGCATGAAGCCGTCGAGTTTACGCGGACGGCGGCGCAAGGTCGGGAAGCCGAAGCGGCGCCCGCGGCCGGCAAATTCCTCGTCGATATGCGCCAGGAACACGCCGGTGAGGTCGCCCACCTCCTTCGCGGTGAGGAAATAATGGCGCATGAAACGCTCGACCGCGCTGCGGCCGGGGCGATCGGCATAATGCATCCGGACCGCGATTTCCGACTGGACGTCGAAGGTCAACCGATCCTCGGCGCGCTTGGCGTAGACGTGGAGATGGCAGCGCACCGCCCACAGGAAATTCTCGGCGCGGCGGAAGCGGCGATATTCGTCCGCGGTGAACAGGCCCTTGTCGACCAGTTCGGCCGAGCTCGAGACCTTGTGCACATATTTGCCGATCCAGAACAGCGTGTGGAGATCGCGCAGCCCCCTTTGCCCTCCTTGAGATTGGGTTCGACCACGTAGCGGCTGTCGCCCATCCGCTCGTGCCGCTCATTGCGTTCGGCAAGCTTGGCGGCGACGAAGCTGCGCGCGCTGCCGGCACGCACGTCGCGGTCGAAGCGCGCGGCGGCCTCCTCGTAGAGCGCCTGATCGCCCCAGACGTAGCGCGATTCGAGCAAAGCGGTGCAGATGGTGAGATCGCCCTTGGCCATGCGGACCATGTCGTCGAGCGAGCGGCTCGAATGGCCGACCTTCAGCCCCAGATCCCACAGCATGTAGAGGATCGATTCGATTACCTGCTCGACCCAACCGGTCTGCTTCCAGGGCGTGATGAAGGCGATGTCGATGTCCGAATAGAGCGCCATCTCGCCACGGCCGTAACCGCCGACCGCGATCAGGACGATCCGCTCCGACGCGGTCGGATGGTTGTTGCGATAGAGGCGCTGCAGCGTGAAATCGAAGCACAGCCGCAAGAGCTGATCGGTCAGATAGGCGTAGGAAGCCGCTATCTCCGTGCCATGGCTGGGTTTTTCCGCCAGCCGGCGCGCGATTTCCGCCCGTCCCTGATCGAGCGCCTCGCGCAATAAGGGTGTGGCGGCGGCGCGCAGCGCGGCGGGATTGTCGCCCGCCAGTCCCGCGAGCGCATCCGCCAGGCCGCGTCGATCGATGATCGCGCGCCGATTGGGCAGACTGTCGAAGCGATTGGCCATAATCTTCCAGATAAAGGCAGAACGCGCCGCCGTCACCTTAGGGAACAAATCATGTCCCATGCGTTACGACGGGCATGGCGAACGACCAAAAGGCTCCGACCAATCAGGCCGCTGCCAACAAGGCCCATGTGAAGCTCGCCGTCAGCGCCGCACACCTCGAACATAGTGCGGAAGAGCAGACCGACAGCGCGGATCGCCGTACCGAACTTGCCGCCGACCGCACCGTGCTGGCGGCGGAACGAACCTATGCGGCCTGGGTCAGGACGGGCCTGGCCGCGCTCGCCTCGGGCATCGGTGCGCGCGCGCTTTTGGACAAGATAGTGCCCAACTGGCTGGTCGGCACGACCGGCAGCGTCCTGATCCTGTTTTCGGGCTTCTGCTTCGTCGCCGCGGTCTGGCGGCAGATGAGCAAGATCAATCCACCGCGCCCCGACACGCCCCGCATCCCCGCCGCCCTGCTGATCGCGATCAACGGCTTCCTGCTGGTCGTCAGCCTGGCCGCCCTTATAGGAATCTGGCTTCCTTGACGGCTCCCCAAGCGCTTTCCTTTGCCATTATCGGAGGGGCCGTTCTGGTCTTCGCATGGGGCCGCTTCCGTTATGATGTGGTGGCGCTCGTTGCCTTGTTCGTTGGCGTGCTGACTAAGGACGTACCGATCAAGGGCGCCTTCAGCGGTTTCACCAGCGACGTGGTGATCATCATCGCCTGCGCGCTGATCGTGAGTGCCGCGATCCAGCAATCGGGCGTGATCGAATGGGCGGTGCGTCCCTTGCTCGACCGGCTCAAATCGACTTCGGCCCAGGTGCCCGTGCTGGCGGCCGCGACCGCCTTCCTCTCGACGCTCACCAAGAATGTCGGCGCGCTCGCGATCATGATGCCGGTTGCGCTGCGGATCACGCGCAACACGGAAAGCTCGCCTTCGTCGCTGTTGATGCCGATGTCGTTCATGTCGTTGCTGGGCGGGCTGGTCACCCTGGTCGGCACATCGACCAACATCATCGTCAGCCAGGTGCGCGAGGAGACCGTCGGCGAGCCATTCAAGATGTACGACTTCGCGCCCGTCGGCCTGACCCTGACGCTGCTTGGCCTGGTGTTCGTGAGCTTCGGCTGGCGGTTGCTGCCACGCGACCGCAAGGGCCGCGCGGGCCTGAGCGATGCCAATGCGGAGGCGGCTTATTCGACCGAGGCCAAGGTCCCCGGGGAATGGCCCGCCGAGATCAAGACGATCGCGCGCCTGAAGCTCGAAAAAGACGATGTGCGCGTGCTCACGGTGGTGGGCAAGGATGGAAAGTCGCGAAAAGCGTCGCAACGCACCGTCCTGAAACCGGGCATGACGCTATTGCTGGAAGGTGACGCGGAAGCGCTGGCGCGGGTCTTCCAGCGCACCCCGCTCGAGGAAACGCGCAAGAAGGAGGATGTGAAGAAGGACGAACCGAGCGAGGAGACGCGCACGATCGAGGCGGTGGTCCAGAGCGGCTCGTCATTGATCGGCCATTCGGCGGAGCGGATGCGGCTCCAGCAGCATTATGGCGTGCAATTGCTCGCGATCGGCCGCGCCAATGCGCGCATCACCGAGCGGCTGCGCGACGTCACCGTCCGCAGCGGCGACCTGCTCGTCCTGAGAGCCGGTGAAAAAGCTCTCCCAGAAGTTCTTGCCAATCTTAGATTATTGCCGCTGGCCGAGCGAACCGTGCAGATCGGAGGTGGCCGCCGCCGGTTCGTGCCGGTGCTGATCCTGGCGATCGCAATGACCCTGCTCGCGCTGAACATCGTGCCGGTGGTGGGCGCCTTCTTCGGCGCCGCGCTGCTCATGATCCTGTCCGGATCGATCTCGATGCGTGAAGCCTATTCTTCGCTTGAGGCGGAGGTGCTGGTGCTGATCGGCGCGCTCACTCCTCTGTCGGAGGCGGTCCAGCATTCGGGTGGAACGAACCTGATCGCGCATGGCCTCGCCACCATTCTCGATGGGACCCCCGCCTTGCTTGCGCTGGGTACGATCCTGATCGCGGCGATGGCCTGCTCGCCCTTCCTCCACAACGCGCCGACCGTGCTGGTGCTGGGGCCGATCGCGGTCGGGGTCGCCAAGGGGCTGGGTTTGGGCGCGGATGCCTTCCTGATGGCGGTGGCGACCGGAGCGGGCTGCGATTTCCTCACCCCGATCGGGCATCAGTGCAATACGTTGGTGCGCGGCCCCGGCGGCTATCGCTTCGGGGATTATTGGAAGCTAGGCCTGCCTTTATCGATATTGGTGATCCTGGTGGGAACGCCGCTCATCGCCTGGGTCTGGCACTTGAACGGCTAACGATTGCCGATCGCGAGCACGACGATCGAGGCGAAGCGAAAGATAGGACAGAAGGCACGACCCGGCGAGGCAGACGGCCGCAATCCAGGCGATCTCATCCGCGAAGCTCTTATCGGCGATATGGCTGACGTTCAGCCCGGCGATGATCAGCAAGGCGATGCCGAGCAGGTTCGACGCCGCGTTCAGGATATGGGTGGGCCGCTGCATGGAGCGGCCCTGCGCGTGCGCCGCTTAGCCCCTCATGAACCGTCGGCAAGCAGGCCCTTGAGCTTGTAGATCAGATCGAGCGCCTCACGCGGGGTGAGCGAATCCGCGTCGATGCCGGCCACCGCATCGTGCAGCGGATCGGGGGCGGTTTCCTCGGCCGCGGCAGCGGCGGCGAACAGCGGCAGATCGTCCAGCCCCGCCGCAAGCCCGCCCGTCGCCGCGCGGCCCGCTTCCAGTCGTTTCAGGACGTCCTTGGCGCGGCCGACCACCGCGGGCGACAGGCCCGCGAGGCGCGCGACGGCAAGGCCATAGCTCCGGTCCGCGGGCCCGGCCGCCACCTCGTGCAGCAGGACCAGATCGCCCTTCCATTCGCGCGCGCGGACATGATGCAGGCTCAACGAGTCGAGCCGCTCGGCCAGCCTCGTCAGCTCGTGATAATGGGTCGCGAACAGGCAGCGGCATTTGTTGATATCGTGCACCGCCTCGACCACCGCCCAGGCGATGGCGAGGCCGTCATAGGTGGAGGTCCCGCGCCCGACCTCGTCGAGGATGACGAAGCTGTTTTCGGTCGCCTGCGCGAGGATGGCGGCGGTCTCGACCATCTCGACCATGAAGGTCGAACGCCCGCGCGCAAGATTGTCGGACGCGCCCACCCGGCTGAACAAGCGGTCGCAGAGGCCGAGCGTCGCGCTGGCTGCAGGCACGAAACTTCCAGACTGCGCCAGGATCAGGATCGCCGCATTCTGGCGCAGGAAGGTCGACTTGCCGCCCATATTGGGACCCGTGACCAGCCAGAGCCGGTCGTGCGGGCCGAGGTTGCAGTCGTTAGCGACGAAGCGGCCGCCGGCGGCCGCGACCGCGCTTTCGACCACCGGGTGGCGGCCTTCGGTAATTTCCAGGCAGGGCCGTTCGACCAAAGCCGGGCGGCTCCATCCGCCTTCGGCGGCACGCTCGGCGAGGCCGGCGGCGACATCGAGCCGGGCAAGCGCGTCGGCGGTAGCGGCGATTTCGCGCGCGCGGGCGAGCGTGAAGCCGATCAATTCCTCCAGGTGCGCGGCCTCGGCGGCGAGGACATGGCTGCCCGCCTGGCCGACCTCGCTCGCATGATCGTGCAGCTCGGGGGCGTTGAAGCGGACAACGCCCGCCAGCGTCTGCCGGTGCGTGAAGCCCGATTCGGCGCGCATCAGCGGATCGGCGACCTTGGCCGGCACCTCGATATGATAGCCGAGCACATTGTTGTGGCGAATCTTGAGCTGGGTGATGCCGGTCTTGTCGCGATAGGAGGCTTCGAGCGCGGCGATCGCGCGCCGCCCTTCCCCTCCGCGCGCGCGCAAGGCATCGAGCGCGGCGTCATATCCCTCGGCGATATAGCCACCCTGGCTGGTGTCGATCGGAGGCGAGGCGACGATCGCGCGCTGGAGCCGGTCGACAAGCTCGCCATGGCCCAGGAACGCCGGGAGCAGTGCATCGAGCAATGCCGGACGCGGGACCAGGCTCAGCATGTCGTGCAGGCGGTAGCCCTGGTCCAACCCGTCACGAAGCTGCGCGAGATCGCGCGGACTTCCCCGCCCGGCCGCGAGACGGCCGAGCGCGCGGCCGATATCGGGCAGAGCGCGCAGCGCCGCCCGCAACCGGGCACGCAGGTCGCCGCTGTCGTGGAAGAAGCCGACCAGATCGAGCCGCGCGTCGATCGTCGCCCGACCGGTGAGCGGCGCGGCCAGATCGCCGCCGAGCAGGCGTGCGCCGCCGCCGGTGACGGTGCGGTCGATCGCATCCAAAAGGCTGCCCTTGCGGCTGCCCCCCGCTGCCTGGACGATCTCCAGGCTTTCGCGCGTGGCCGCGTCGATCATCATATGATCGCTGACCGCGCGCCGGACCGGTGGCTGAAGGAAAGGCAAGGCGCCTTGGCCCGCGCGATCGAGATAAGCGAGCAAACCGCCCGCCGCGCACAATTCGGCGCGGCTGAATTCGCCCCATCCATCCAGGGTGGCGACATTGAAGAGCGACTTGAGCCGCTTTTCGGCGGCATTGCTGTCGAATCCGCCCGCCGTCGTCAGCGGGTAGACGGTCTGGGCATCGAAGCCTTCGGGCGCGACCACCTCGGCCGGGCTCAGTCGCGCCAGCTCGGCATCGAGCATGTTGGAGCCGACCGCGGCGATCTCGAAACGCCCCGTGGAGATGTCCGCCGCCGCCAGCGCAAGCGCGCCGCCCGCTTTGGCGACTGCGACCAGCCAGTTGGCGGTGCGCGCGTCGAGCAGCACCTCTTCCGTCAGCGTGCCGGGCGTGACGATGCGGACGATGCCGCGCGCGACCAAAGCCTTGCTGCCGCCGCGCTTCTTGGCCTGCTCTGGCGTCTCGGTCTGTTCGGCGATGGCGACGCGGTGGCCGCCCTTGATCAGGCGGGCGAGATAGGCCTCGTGGCTATGCGCGGGCACGCCGCACATCGGCACCGGCTCGCCGTCATGCTCGCCGCGCGCGGTGAGCGCGATGTCGAGCGTCGCGGAGGCGGCCTTGGCGTCCTCGAAGAACAATTCGAAGAAGTCGCCCATCCTGTAGAAGAGCAGGCAATCGGGCGCCTGCGCCTTCAGCGCCAGATATTGCGCCATCATCGGGGTGGGTTCGCCGCTCACCCGCTACGCTTAGCGGGGGCTACCCGCCAAACGGAAGGCCCGATCCGCTTGACCAGCCCGCATCGGCGCATCAACTTGTGGATATGTCGGACTCGCAGCCCAAGACGCCGCTCACGATCGAATTCGGGCCGGATCAGATCAAGGCAATCGACGCCTGGATAGCGCGTCACGACGATCCGAAGCCGACCCGCGAGGAAGCAGTGTGCCAGCTCGTGATCGGCCGCCTGGGCGCCGAAGATGCGCGCCCGTCGACCGTGCTGCCTGGCCTGGTGACGGGGCGCGATATCGTCTGAGAGCAGTGATCAGGCGCGGGGATTGCGCTTGAGGCTTTCTTCCATCCGCTGGAGCTGTTCGGGCGTCGCCGGCTGCTGGTGGCGCGTCTTCCATTCGGCATAAGGCATGCCGTAGACATATTGGCGCCCCTCGGCGCTGGTCAGCGCCCCTTGCGAAGCCTCTCCCAGCCAGTCGCCCAGACAATTGCGACAAAAGCCCGCCAGGCCCATCAGGTCGACATTCTGCGCGTCGGTGCGGTGCTGAAGGTGCGCGACCAACCGGCGGAAGGCGGCGGCGGCGGTGGCGTCATCGATTTGGGTCATGGGCTTCTCTGAAGCCCCTCCCGCCTGCGGGAGGGGTTTGGGGTGGGCTAGCGAACGAGACGGGAGAAGAATGCCCACCCCCGGCCCCTCCCGCAAGCGGGAGGGGAGAAGATTAGCCCATCGGCCAAGCCCAGATCAGCACGTTGCCAAGCAATACCAATGCCGCAACCAGCATGAGCACGCCCTGCTTCCGGTTGCGTCTCTTGGCGATCATCCAGCCGCCGCCTGCGACGAGCGCGAAGACGGCAAGCATGGAGATGGAAAGGAGCGCCGGCTCGGTCAGGCCGGCGCTCCGGATCAATGCTTCTGGTCGCGCCAGATGTTGCGATAGGCGCCGTAAGCCAGCCCGGTCGCAATCAGCAGATAGATGATCACGACGAAGCCCCAACGGTGGCGGTTTTCGAGCTTCGGCTCGGCCGCCCACATCAGGAAGGCCGACACGTCCTGCGCCATCTGATCGACAGTCGGCTTGGTGCCATCCGAATAGGTCACCTGACCGTCCGCGACCAGCGGCGGCGGCATGCCGATGTTCAAATTGGCGAAGTACGGATTGTAATGCAGGCCGGTCGGCGTCTTCGCATCGGGGAAGCGCTTCAGCAGGTCGGCCGGCTGGTTCTGGAAGCCCGTCACGATCGAGTAGATGTAATGGGCCCCACCCTCACGCGCCTTGGCGAGGTCGGACATGTCGGGCGGCAGCGCATTGTTGTTCGCAGCGCGCGCGGCAACTTCGTTCGCGTAAGGCGACGGGAAGTAATCGCTCGGAATCGCCTTGCGGGTGGCGGCTTCGCCCGTGTCCGGGTTGATCGAGGGAACCTCGACCGCCCACTGCTTGGCGATCGCCTTCACTTCCGGCTTGGTGAAGCCGATCTCTTCCAGATCGCGGAAGGCAACCAGCTTCATCGAGTGACAGGCCGAGCAGACTTCCTTGTAGACTTGGAAGCCGCGCTGGAGCTGCTGATTGTCATATTTGCCGAACGGGCCGTCGAAGGAGAATTTCACCTCCTTCGGCTCGAGATGGTAGATCGCCGGCGCGGTCTTCTCGACCTTTTCGCGCGGCATGACGAAGGCGATGAGTAGCGCGGAGACGAAACCGACGCCGACCAGACCAGCCAGGAAACGAAGCATTGTTATAGTCCCCCTAGGCCGATCAATGAGCCGTGCCGACGCCGATCGGCGCGGCCTCTGCCGCCTCGCCGTGCAACACCGATTCAGAGATCGAGTTGGGCAAAGGCTTGGTCTTTTCCACCGCCGCGATGATCGGAACGATCAGCAGGAAATGCGCGAAATAATAAGCCGCGGCGATCTGACCGATGCGGACATAGGGTTCTTCCGCCGGGCTCTTGCCGATCCAGCCGAGGATCAGCACGTCGAGAACCAGCACGAAGAACGCAATGCGCATCGCCGGACGATAATTGGCCGAACGAACCGGCGAATTGTCGAGCCACGGCAGGAAGAAGAGCAGCAGGATCGACGAGAACATCGCCAGCACGCCCCACAGCTTCGCCGGAATCCACAGCCAGTTGACCGTGAAGGCGCGCAGGATCGCGTAGAACGGCCAGAAATACCATTCGGGCACGATGTGCGCGGGCGTCGAAAGCGGGTTGGCCGGGATGTAATTGTCCGGATGACCAAGCGCGTTCGGATAGAAGAACATGAGGACTGCGAACACGATCAGGAACACGCCCACGCCCATGCCGTCCTTGGCCGTATAATAAGGATGGAACGGAACCGTATCCTGCGGGCCCTTCACCTCGACACCGGTCGGGTTGTTCGAACCCGGAATATGCAGCGCCCAGATGTGGAGCACGATCACGCCCGCGATCACGAACGGCAGCAGATAATGGAGCGAGAAGAAGCGGTTCAGCGCGGCATTGTCCGGCGCGAAGCCACCCAGGAGCCAGGTGTGGATCGGGTCGCCGACGATCGGGATCGCCGAGAAGAAGCCGGTGATCACCTGCGCGCCCCAGAAGCTCATCTGGCCCCAGGGAAGCACGTAGCCCATGAAGGCCGTCGCCATCATCAGCAGGAAGATGACCACGCCCAGCAGCCACACCATCTCGCGCGGGGCCTTGTAGGAACCGTAATAAAGGCCGCGGAAGATGTGGATATAGACCACGATGAAGAACATGCTCGCGCCGTTCATGTGCATGTAACGGAGCAGCCAGCCCGCATTCACGTCGCGCATGATGCCTTCGACCGAGTTGAAGGCGACATCGGCATTGGCGGCATAATGCATCGCCAGGATGATGCCGGTCACGATCTGGATGGTGAGCGCGAGGCCCGCCAGCACACCGAAGTTCCAGAAATAATTGAGGTTGCGCGGCACCGGATAGCCCGCGCCGACGGCGTTATAGACCAGGCGCGGCAGCGGAAGCTTCGCATCCAGCCACTTCATCAGCGGATGCTTTGGCGCGTAATTTTCAGCCCAGGGGAAGCTCATCTATCTTTACCTCAGCCGATCTGGACGACGGTGTTGGACTTGAAGCTGTACTCGGGAACCTGGAGGTTCTTCGGCGCCGGGCCCTTACGGATGCGGCCGGCGGTGTCGTACTGCGAACCGTGGCAGGGGCAGAAATAGCCGCCGAAATCGCCGCGATTCTCGCCCGGATTGATGCCGAGCGGCACGCAGCCAAGGTGCGTGCAGACCGCCATCGTGATCAGCCAATTTTCCTTGCCCGGCTTGGTGCGCTGGGCGAGCGTCTGGGGATCGCGCAGATCGGACACCGGAACCGCATTGGCTTCGGACACTTCCTTGCCGGTCAGGCGGCGCACGAACACCGGCTGCTTGCGCCAGGCGACCTTGATGCCCGACCCTTCGGCGATCTTGGACAGATCGACCTCGATCGAGGCGAGTGCGAGCACGTCGGCCGACGGGTTCATCTGGTTGACCAGAGGCACCACCACCGCCGCCGCGCCGACACCGGCGAAGCTGACCGCGGCGATATTGAGGAAATCGCGGCGACGAGCGCCGACGCCCCCCTCATGCTCGCCGCCGATCACCGGCGGACGCTGATTGGGATCGTCGACATATTCGGACGTCGCCATTCGCGAGAAACCCTTTGCGTTTGAACCCCAGTTTGCCCGCGCAGGCGCGCAGACAAAGCTCGCCGGAAAAACGGCGACACGCGGCGCTGATAGACGCGGTTCGCGGGCTTTGCCAAGCGTCCTTTGTTCATCGGGCGTTACGGTTTGGCCGCGGCACTCCGGATCGACCCCGATTGCCCCCTCTGATATAGCCGCGTCCGGCCGAAAAAGCGGGGGCGCACGATGGATGGGAAGCGAAATTTCGAGCAGATGGGCATGGATGGCGCGTCCTTCCGCGATTGCTCGCTGGGCGACGCCCGGTTCGACAATGTCAACCTCGGCAAGGCGCATTTCCACGACGTCAATCTCGCGGAATCGCGCTTCGAGGACGTCAACCTGTCGGGCGCGACGATCGACAATGCCAATATCAAGGGACTCAGGATCTTCGGCTACGACATATATGAGATGATCGAGGAACGCCTGCGGCGCGACTGCAAGGATCACGACTGATCCGCTCGACAGCGGCAGCTTCGAACGGCAAGGGGCTGGCGATGGACACGCTCGATCCCCAGCAGCAAGCCGCCCGCACCTGGTTCGAATCCCTGCGCGACCGAATCTGCGCCGCGTTCGAAGGAATCGAGGCCGAGGCGGGAGGCGACGCGCGCTTCACGTTTACACCCTGGGAACGCGAAGGCGGCGGCGGCGGCGTGCGCGGGCTGATCAAGGGCAAGGTGTTCGAGAAAGCCGGGGTCAATGTTTCGACCGTCGGCGGCAGCTTCGCACCCGAATTCGCCAAGACGATCCATGGCGCGGGCGACGATCCTCGATTCTTCGCAACCGGAATCAGCCTGGTCGCGCACATGGCCAATCCGCATGTGCCGGCCGTCCATATGAATTGCCGCTTCCTTGTCACGACCAAGCGCTGGTTCGGCGGCGGGGCGGACCTCAATCCGCCGCTCCCGATCGCGGAGGATACCGACGATTTCCACGCCGCCTTCCGCGCGGCATGCGAAAAGCATCCGGGGCCGGGCGACTATCCGCGCTACAGCAAATGGGCGGAGGATTATTTCTACATCCCGCACCGCAAGACGCATCGTGGGGTCGGCGGAATCTTCTTCGACCATCTTGAGGGCGATTTCGATGCCAATTTCGCGTTCGTGCGCGATGTCGGCGAGACCTTCCTCGACATCTTCCCGCGAATCGTCCGGCGGCGGATGGGCCTGCCCGCGACCGACGCAGACCGCGAGGCCATGCTGGTCTTTCGCGGACGCTATGCCGAGTTCAATCTCGTCTATGATCGCGGCACCTTGTTCGGGCTCAAGACGGGCGGCGATGTCGATGCCATCCTGATGAGCCTGCCGCCGGTCGCGATCTGGAAATAGCGTCGTGCTGACGCCCGTGATTCCCGGCGAACTGGCGGCGGTCGTGACGTCCTTGGAAATGCGCGAGCGGCCGAAGCCGCGGCCCCTTCCTCCCTCGCCATTGCGGCTCAACAAATGGCCGGCACCTGCTGCCGATGCCTATCGCACCTTATTCCGCCGTGTGGGCGCGCCCTGGCTCTGGTTCTCGCGTCTGCTGCTGGGCGACGAGGCCTTGCTGGCGATCCTGCACGATCCGGGCGTGGACCTTTATGCGATTGTCGACCGCGCAGGGATCGAGGTCGGGATGCTCGAACTCGACTTCCGCATCGCCGGCGAATGCGAGATCGCCTTCTTCGGATTGGTACCCGAGCTGACCGGGAAGGGCCATGGCGACTGGCTGATAGCGCAGGCGCTGATGCTCGGCTGGCGCAAGGATGTGCGACGCATGTGGGTGCATACCTGCACGCTCGATCACCCGGGCGCTCTCGGTTTCTATCGCCGCAATGGCTTCACCCCCTTTGCGCGCGCGATCGAGACGTTCGCCGACCCGCGATTGCTCGGAATATTGCCGCGCGATGCCGCGCCTCAAATCCCCCTGATCGATCCGCCCAACTGACGATAGAGCGCGACCACGAGCACGTGGAAGCCACCCCAGAAGACCGCACTCGCAAGCGCGGCATATGTGAGGGACAATATTGGCCCGAGCGCGGGCAGGCCGATTGCACTGCAGGCCAGAACGAAGATCGCGCCAAGCGCAAAGGTCGAGGCCAGCACCACCACCTGCGCACCGATCGCGTAGATCAGGCTGCAGCCGACAATTCGCCAGAAAGCCCCCGAGCCCAGTTCCCATGCCAAGCGGATCGCTGCGATCGGCCCCGCGCGCGTCCCGATTATCACCGGCGCAAGCACCAGCAGCCGCATCCACAGGAACAAGGCGATGCCAAAGATGAAGCCGACCAGAAGCCCCTTCTGACCCATCGGACTGAGCGGCAGGAATTGCAGCACGGTAGCCGTGAAAAGCAGCAGGAGCAGCACCGCGAAGAACAGCAGCAGGACCGCCGCAACCAGGGCCACCAGCCGTTGCAGGCCCAGCCCGATCGCCTCGCGCACGCTGACGCGCGGCACTAGAGCGAGCGCGGTGATACACAGCCCCCCTGCCAGTTCGATCAGTTGCACGACCAGCGCGCTCGGCATGACCCAAGGCGCCTTTTCCAGCAACTGCATCACCAGCTGCGGATCACCCTTGCCGAACGCCTCGTTGATGGCGGGCGGGACCAACAGATTGAAGGCGAGCTGCGGCACGGCGAGAAAGGCCAGGGCGAGCGGCAACAGCAACTTCCATTCCCGCGCGACGAAACGCTGCGTCCACTGGAAAGCGTCTTCGATCGAAAGCGACTTCACCCGGAAAATTCCTCCCTGCTCGCGCAGCTTATCGTCGGGCATCGGCGCAAAGGCAATCGAGCGCTTGCTTGCATGCGTGGCCGTCCGCAGCCACATGAGCCCCATTCATGCCTGCTCCCCTCGAACAGATCGAATGGCGCGTGTCGCCCGGCCTCACCGATTATGCCGCCGCGCTTGCGGATATGGAGGCGCGCGCCACTGCGATTCGGGAGGGCACGGCGCCGGAAATGGTGTGGTTGCTGGAGCATCCTCCCGTCATCACCGGCGGGACCAGCGCCGCCGAGACCGAGCTGCTCGAACCCGGCCGCTTCCCCGTGCATCGCTCCGGTCGCGGGGGGCGCTATACCTATCACGGACCGGGTCAGCGCGTGGGTTATGTGCTGCTCGATCTCGAGGCGCGCGGGCGCGACGTACGCTGCTATGTTTCCGCGCTGGAGGATTGGCTGATCGGCGCGCTCGGCCGGCTGGGCGTGGCGGCACGCAAGGCGCCGGGGCGGATCGGCATCTGGACCGACGACCTCGCCGGCCGCGAAGCCAAGATCGGTGCGATCGGGGTGCGGGTGCGGCGCTGGGTGACGCTGCATGGCTTCGCGGTCAATCTCGATCCGGACCTCTCCCATTTCGAAGCGATCGTGCCTTGCGGAATCGCCGAATATCCGGTCACGAGCCTTTCCGCATTGCAGCGCGATCCCGCGCCGGAAAAGTTCGATGCCGCATTGGCGGAAGGTTTTCCTCAATTCCTTCAATCGCTTGACCGGAGCTGCAAACGCCCTTGAGGCATCGCCGCTTTATGGTAAGGTCGGCGCTGATTTGGGTAATGGTCAACAAAACCCGGTCCAAATCGAATTTCTAGGGAGTCTGACATGCGAAACGTCATCAAGAAGACCACCGCCGTTGCGATGGTCGCTGCCGCTGCCCTGAGCCTTGCGGCCTGCAAGAGCGAGACCACCAACACCACCGAGAACGTGTCGATGACCGACATGAACGCGGAAGGCAGCATGAACGACATGTCGGCTGCTGACATGAACAGCGCCAATGCGTCCGACAGCATGATGGGCGACAACGCCACGACCAACGCCGAATAATTTCGCGCTGGCGTAAGATAGGAAAAGGGGCCGCCCGGGATGCCGGGCGGCCCCTTTTTCATTCTTGTCGTGCGTTTCGGCATCCGCCGAAGCTTGCGGCGCGGTTAGGGTCCGGCCCTAGTTTGACGCGACCTCCAAAGGCTTCCCATCGAGCGCGGCGAGCACTTTGGCGTCATACCCGTAGGCGTCGCGATAGGTGATGATGTCGCCATTCTCATCCGTGTCCGCGGTGAAATAGACGATATAAACCGGCCAGGTCTGCGGCAGGTGCAGGGTTGCGGTCTGCGTGCCTGCCATCGCTTCCTCGAGCGCGGCGTCGTCCCCGCCCTGCTCCATCAATTCGGTCGCAAGCTGGTCGATATCCTTGACCCGGACGCAGCCGTGGCTGAGCGCGCGATCGTCGCGGCCGAACGCGGATTTGGCATTGGTATCATGGAGATAGATCGCCTGATCGTTATCCAGGTTGAACTTGATCTTGCCCAGCGCGTTGCGCGGCCCCGGCGGCTGCATCACCCCGAAGCTGCCATCGCCAAGACGGCGCGCAACGAAACCGTTCCGCCCCGCGCGCAGCCCTGATTTCCGGGCGATGCTGACCGGCACATACCAGGCGGGATTGACCACCAACGACCCGGTCGGGCTCACTATCTGCGGCGTGGGTGTGTCCTTGGCGCCGACGATGACATCGTAAGAAGAGAGGTCCAGCCCGTCGCGCACCACGCGCAATTTGTAGCTGGGCACGTTCACGTAGAGATAATTGCTTGCGATCGAGCGCGGCATCCAGCGCCAACGCTCCATGTTGACGCGCAACCGGTCGCGATCCGGACCGGGCCGGGCGTCGGCCAGCGCCTCGCGCAACGCTACGTAACGCGGATCCGAGGGCAGCAAAGCCGCAAAGAATTGGCGGAGCTTGCCGCCGTCGATCGCGGATTGGAGCTTGGCGGGCAGATCGACCGCTTCGTAAGGCGAACGCTCGATCATCCACCGCATGCCCGAACGATCGGTGACGCGTCCGAGATAATAATCATGCGCCAGGCTGAGCGCGGAAGCGGTGGCGAGCGCGTCGAGCGCGGCGCCATTTCCATCGGCGGCGGCGCGCTTCAGCCCTACCAGATCATAATCGGCGGGACGCAGTCCCTCACGACGCGAATCCTCCACGACCGCGATCAGATCTTGCACCGTCCCGATGGTCCAGTGCGCAGATGCGGGCGTCGCATCCGCTATCGGAGTCTGGGCAAAAGCGGACAAATCGGCAGCAAGTAAGGCGATGCCGGCGGCGGCGAGCAAGCTCAAACCTTTTGGCCTACCGAAACGCACGACACACACTCCCTGAACCTGTCAGGGTCAAACGCAGAAGGCGTTTCCGCGATCCGCCAATCAAAACTTGTCAATAACTAAAATGAGAAGGCCGGCGGCCTTCTCAACCGCCGGCCCCGAAATTATCTCGCCTCGCCGCCGAAGCCGAGGTTCAGAGGGAGGATTCGAGCCACCCCTTGAGCTGACTCTTCGGCGCCGCGCCGACCTTGGTCGCCGCGGGCGCCCCGCCCTTGAACAGGATCATGGTGGGAATGCCGCGCACGCCATAACGGCCGGGCGCGTCCGGATTCTCGTCGATATTGATCTTGGCGATGGTGACCTTCTCGCCCAGCTCATCCGAAATCTCTTCGAGCGCGGGGCCGATCATCCGGCAGGGGCCGCACCATTCCGCCCAGAAATCGACCAAAACCGGGCCGTCGGCCTTGAGCACGTCATTCTCCCAGGACGCGTCGGTGATCTTCTTGGTGGCCATGCGGGAATCTCCAATGGAACTCGTTAGCCAGGATGTAGGCACGCGCCTCGTTTCACTCAACCGTCGAGCTTAAGCATTTGCTCCGCCCCGCCCAAGCCAGGCTTGTGGGCCTCGATCAAGCTTCGGGGCAGCGGAATCAGGGTCGGGCCGGACGTGTAGAGAAGCGCCGCTTCGACCGGTCGATCCGGGAAGATGACCGCCAACGCCGCGGCATAGGCGCTCATCTGGCGGAGGTGATGGTCGGGCACCTGATCCAGCCCGACAGGCGCCCGGCGCCCGGTCTTGAAATCGACCAGTAGCACCCGATCGCGGTCCACCAGCAACCGGTCGACCGTCCCGGAGACGACGACCCCATTTGGCAATACCGCCGCGATCGGCGCCTCGGTCAACGCATCGGCGGCGAAGATCGCGGCGTGCGCGGGATCGGCCACGATCGTGCAGACATCGCCTACCAGAGCCGTGCGTTCGGCCGGGTCCTCGACCCCGCCCGAGCGTTCGAGCCAGCGCTCGCCCGATGCAATACGTGTCTCAGGCGGCAGCGAGGGCAGACGTTCGAACAGCGCGTGCAGCAGCCGTCCTCTCCGTGCGGCGGCGAGCAAGGCGGGTCCCGGCGGCGGATCGGCGACACGGTCCTCGCCAAGCGCCGATGGCGCGAGCGGGCGCGGCGGGCGGCTTTCGGCCGGCGCGGGACGGCGCAGCCAGGCGGGTATGGCCGTATCGTTCGCGGCTCGTCTGCCGGCTGCCCGGCGCCGCACATTTTCCTCCCTGCTACTCGCCAGGACCCGCGCGCCGCCCCAGCGGGGATCGCTGCTTTCCTCCGCGCCGAGCGACGCCAATGCCGAATCGAGCGCGGTATACCAGCTCTCGGCAGGCGGCTGACCTTTGGCGCGCGGGCCCAGAGCGCCGCCGATGACGAGATGTTCCTCGGCACGCGTCACCGCGACATAGAGCAGGCGCCAATGCTCCTCGCGCTCGCGCTTCTCGACGCGGTCGAGAGCGGCGGCGAGCGACCCCGCCAATTCGGCCTTGCGCGGACGGAAGACGGGTAACGCATCGTTGTCCGGGTCGATCGGCCAATCGATCGTGCCGGTACGCGACGCATCCGGATCGCCGGTGGCGTCGGCCAGGATCACGAGCGGCGCCTGCAGGCCCTTGGCGCCATGGACCGTCATCACGCGCACGGCGTCCAGCGGCGCGGACGGATCGCGCGTCACCTCGACCTCGTCGCGGTCGAACCAGTCGAGGAAGAGCTGGAGCGTTGCCGTCGCCTCGCCTTCGAAGGCCAGCGCCGCGTTCAGCAATTCCTCGATCGGATCGCGCGCCTCGGTGCCAAGCCGGCGCATCAGCTTGCGGCGGCCGTCGAGCTGGCCGGACAGGATGTCTTCGAGGAATTGGTACGGGCTGGAGAGGTCGGCGCGCGCAAGCAGATGGCGCAGCCCTGCCGAAACGGGTTCGCTCGCGACAGCCTGCCATAGACTGCCGCTGCGGCCGAAGCCGATCCGGTAAAGATCCTCCTGGCTGAGTCCGAACAAGGGCGAAACGAGCAGACTCGCGAGGTTGAGGTCGTCCTCGGGCTGCAACACGAAGCGGATCGCCGCCATCAGGTCCCGCACCGCCAGCGGCGCGTCGAGCCGCAGCCGGTCGACGCCCGCCACCGGCACGCCCTCGGCATGCAGCCGCGCGACGATCAGCGAGGCGAGATCGCCACGCTTGCGGACCAGGATCAGCACATCTTCGGGCCGTAGCGCCCGCCCCCGCCCGGCTAGCCAGAGCGGCTCGCGCAACCAATCGCGTATCTGGCGCGCAAGCCGGGTCGCGAAATCGCGCGCGGCATCGTCGATCCAGCTTTCCTCGCCTTCATCTTCCGTGGCGACCCCACCTTCGAGCGAAACCGGCTTCCACAAGGTGACGACGCCGGGAAGCTCGCCGCGCGCGCTCTGGTGCGGTTCGGCGGCATCGAGCAGCCCCAAACGCTCGGCGCCGACCTGCTCGATCAGCCGGTCGACCACCGCCAGCACGGTCTGCGTCGAGCGGAAGGAGCGATCGAGCGAGAGGCGGCGGAGCGTCCGTCCGCTTTCCTCCGCCGCGCTTTGGAACCGCTCGCGCGCGGCGGCGAAGAAGATCGGATCGGTGCCCTGGAAGCCGAAGATCGCCTGCTTGAAATCGCCAACCGCGAAGATGGTGCGCTCGCGCCGTTCGCGCACGGGTTGCTCGGCGAAAAATTCCTCGGCCAATGCGCCTACGATCGCCCATTGGCGCGCATTGGTGTCTTGGCCCTCATCCACCAAGATATGATCGGTGCGGCGATCGAGCTTGTAGCGGATCCACGCCCCTACACCCGGCCGTTGCAGCAACTGCGTCGCCAGCCGGATCAGATCGTCGAAATCGACCGCCCCCTGCGCGCGCTTGGCCAAGGAATAAACTGCGGCATAGGTTTGGCCGGCGCGCAGTCCTGCGGCGAGCAGGCCGGACAGTTCGGCGCGGCGGCGCAGGCCGAGCAATATGTCGATCGCTTCGGCCAGGTCCGCGCAATTGGTATCGTGCGATGGGTCGCAATCGAGCAGTCTGGCGGTGAAGGAGCGCGGATCGCCCGACTTGGTGCGGGCGATGCCGATGAGCTCCTCAAGCATCGCCGCACGCGCTTTGGGATCGGCGGCGAGAAAGGCGGCGCCGATTCCGGCATGATCGAGCCCGGTCTTGGTCCCCCAAGCGCGGTTGGCATCCACGATCCGGTTTAAAAGGCCGCTATCGAATATCTCGTCGGTGAGCGTGGCCTCAATCGCATCCTCGATCTCGCCAAGCGACACTTCGAGCGCGGTGCGGACGCGCGCCTCGATCCCCTGGCGCGGGCCGAGTGCTGCCAGCGCATCGGGCGCGCGGGCACATAGCGAAAGATAGCGTTCGGCTTTCTGCTCGCCCAATCGGCGGCTCAGTTTCTGGATATCGTCGATCAGGCCGAGATCGCCGCCTTGCTCGGCGGCCACCAGCATTTCGGCGAGCGTTGCCCGCGCCAATGCCGCTTCGGCGCGCCCTTCCAGCGGCTGGAAGCCCGGCGCGAGCCCGGCTTCCGTCGGGAATGCCGCCAGCAATGTCTGGCAGAAGGCATGGATCGTCTGGATGCGCAGCCCCCCGCCGGGCGCGTCGAGCACGCGCGCGAACAGCCGGCGGGCCTTACGCACCGCGCGTTCGTCATAGGGCTCGTCGAGCGCATCCAGTTCCTTGCGGAGGTCGGCATCCGCCATCCGCACCCAGGCGGCGAGCCGCGCCTGGATCCGCTCCGCCATTTCGGCAGCACCCGCCTTGGTGAAGGTCAGGCAGAGGATGGATTCGGGCGGCGCGTCATTCAACAGCAGGCGCAGCACGCGCGCAGTCAGCACATGCGTTTTGCCCGTGCCTGCGGATGCCGAGAGCCAGATTTGGCTTTCGGGCTCGGACGCCGCCTTCTGCGCGCCCTCGAGCCGCTTCAAGGGCTGGAGACGGCCGCTCATGCCTCGTCGCTCCCGCCGCGGCCGTACCATTCGTCGAGCCGCATCAGCTGATCATAGTCGCCATAAGGCGCCTGCTCGGGATGCAACTTCGCGGTGAAAGCGGCTCCGCCCCGGAGCCAGGTCTCGACCGCTTGGGTGAGCACGCGCGCCGAAAGCGCAGTGAAATCGCCGGGGTCGATGCCGTCACCCGCCTTGTTCACCCCGACCGGGCTGGTGCGGTAACCAAGCGTGCCGTCCTTTCCGGCCGCCAGGCTCCAATATTCGAAGATCCCAGGCGTGCCAGTCACGCCCTCGAACCCGCCGCGCTCCGCGATCAGGCCGAGCAATCCCAATTGCATCGAATAGCCCTCGGCCACCGCACGCTTGGAGGGCGGTTTGCCCGTTTTCCAATCGACGATCGCAAGGCTGCCATCGGCAAGCCGGTCGATCCGGTCGACCGTGCCTTCCAGCTTTATCCCCGCGACCGGGATCACGCCCTTGCGCTCGGCGAGAATTGGGCGGCGTCCGGCAGCCTGATCCTCCGCCACGGTCGCGGCGACCCAGTCGATCGCCTCCAACAGGCGCGGAGTCCACAAGGCGCGCAGCACCGGATGCGCGGCGGTCTCGCGCAGCAAGGCTTCGGCGCGCGGGCGCAAGCGTGCCGGGTCGCAATCGTTTTCCTTGATCCAGGTCTCGAACACCTTGTGCACCGCACTGCCACGCCAGGCCGCGCTGGGATCGGCATCGACCCCATCCCACGCCCGCAGCTTGAGCATCGCGTCGGCATAGAAAGCGAAAGGATCGGCCTTGAGCCGGTCGAGCTTGGTCACCGCAATCTGTTTGGGCCGATCCTCGACGGGCGGGCATGGCGCGGGCCGCGGAGCGGGCGCGAAATCCTCGAGCGCGGGCCGATCGAGCGCGTCGGTCAAGTGCTGTAGAACACGGTGCGGCGCGATACCGCCGGTCATCGCCTCCAGCCGCAGCCAGAAACGCGACGCGACCGCCGGCGCACGCGCATCGCGCCGCGCGCGGGTGAGCAGGACCTCAGGGCCGCCCAGCCCGGCCGCGAATTGCTGCGCCTCGATCCCGATCCGCCGTTCGAGTCCTGGCAGGCCGAGCTGGCTGCGGATCGCGGGCGCGAGCCACGGATCGGGCGCGGGCAAGCTCGGCCATACGCCTTCGTTGAGGCCGCCCAGCACGACCAGGTCGGTCTGCTGCAGTCGTGCTTCGATCAGGCCCCAGATGAAAACGCGCGGATGGCCGCCCTGCGGTGGCCGTACCGCGACCGCGTCGGCCATCGCCTGCAGGAAAGCCGGGAAAGCGCGTGGGCTGATTGTCGGCGGCCCCTCTTCCACGCTCGCCTGCAAACCGGTGATCAGCTCGGCGGCGGCGCGCCCGGCGGGGCGACTCCACGCTTCGTCCCCGGCCAGCGCCGAGGCGGTTTCGGACAGGATTGCGAGCAGATCGCCCAGGCGCGGGGCGCGAACTGCGAACGCTTCCTCAAGCGGCTCGAGCAAGGGCCGCATATCCTTCCACCAACCGAGCGCCTCGCCCCGCTGGCGCCGGGTGCGCTCCTCGCCGTCGAGGAGGAAGGTGGTGATCCCCGACAAGCCGGGTCCGGGCCGGGGTCCGCGCAAGGCGCGATCGAGCAAACGGACGCCGTCCAGCCATGCCATCCTTTGCTCGCCCGCGCGGACCAGAGGATGCTTGAGCAAAGCGAGCAAGGTCACCGGCGCGAAGCCGTCCGCGGCCGCATCGGCGATGGCGCCCAGCAGGGTGCCGGGCGGGGTGCGTGACAGCGGTCGGCCGGCCGAATCGTCAGCGTCGATGCCCCAGCGCTTCAAATGCGCGGCGACACGGGTGGCGAGCGCGCGATCGGGCGTGACCAGAGCGGCGGTCCGCCCCGGTACCTCGACGCTTTCACGCAGGGCGATGGCGATCGCCTGCGCCTCGGCGGCCGGATTGGGCAATTCCACCGCGCGCACCCCCGACAGGCGCCGCGCCCGCGCCGGCAGTCCCTGCCATTTGTCGGTGAAAGCGGCGGGCGTCATCGCATTGCCGACCGCCTTGGCACGATCGTGCGACGCGCCATCGCGGCCCGCGCGCCAAGGCCGCACCTCGGCGCGAGCGATGCCCATATGATCGAGGAGCTGGCGCAGCATATATTGCGGATGCGTCTCGATCGGCTTGCGCGCCTCACCGCCGCCCAGCGCATCCCATTCGGCATCGGGCATGAAGCGATCGAGCCCCGCGAGGACGACCATGCCTTGCGGCAGGCGCGCGACCCGTCGCAGCAGCCGGCCGACCACAGGCGCGGCGTTGCTGATGCCGGCCGCGACGATCAGCCCCTCGGGCGGGGCTTCCGCCCAACGGCGCTCGGTCGCGATCAGCAGCCGGTTACGTCGGTCGGCCAAGTCGATCCTGCCACGACGTCTCAATTCCTCCGGCCAGCGCCGCAGCACGATCTGGAGGAGGTCGAGCGACGTCTGCCAATGTTCCGACAGCTCGGCCGGCACGGAGTCCGCCAACCGCGCGGGATCGACCTCTTCAGCAATCATCTGGTCGAGCGTGCGCGCCAGATCGGCGGCGAGGCGTACTGCCTCGACCGGCTCGATCGGATCGGCCTTGCGTGCTTCGCCGATCAGACGAGCGAGGATGAGCTGGCGCGCGAGCGGATCGATCGCAGGCGGTACACGCTCGTCGCTGGCGGGATCGAACAAGGGGCCGATCCGATCGTCCAGCTCGGGGTCGCCGATCGAGACCAGGCGCGGCAGCAGCAGGCCGCCCTCGGCGCGGCGGACGAAGGCGTCGGTGATCGCCCGCTGGGCTCGGTTGTTGGGAAGCAGGATGATCGCGCGCGCCAGCGCCAGCCGATCCCCCTTGGCGCGCGCCAGCAGGCCGGCCGCCAGCGCATCGGCAAAGCCGCGGTTGATCGGGATATTGTAGACGGAGGGATGCGACGCGGCCACGGGTCCGGTCTAGAGGGAAAACATTTCGCTGGGAAACACCCAGGGTCGTCATGCCAGCGAAAGCTGGCACCCATCACCTGACAGAAACATCAAGCGGAGCCGACAGGAGATGGACCCCAGCTTTCGCTGGGGTGACGAAAGGAGGATCAGCCGTCCGCGAGGATCGCCTCGGTCTTCGCAATGGCGGGTGGAGTGCCGACGTCGAACCACAGGCCTTCATGGACTAGCCCGAACACGCGCCCCTCGGCGATGGCCCGGTTCCAAAGCAGGTTCATCGAAAAGGCGCCGTCCGGCGCGTCCTTGAAGAGGCGCCGCGAAACCAGCTGCACGCCGGTATAGACGAAGGGCGCGGGCTTGCCCGGCGCGCGGCGGGTTAGGCGACCGACCGGATCCATGCGGAAGTCTCCGGGGCCATTGTGGCAATGCGCGTTCGCCAACGGCACGACCAGCAACAGCGCGTCCATATCCTTTTCGTCCCAGCGTTCTTCCAGCAGCCGGATCGCGTCAACCGGGCCGTCGATCCAGAGATTGTCGCTGTTGACGATCAGGAAGGTCTCATCCTCGATCAGCGGCAACGCCTTGGTCACGCCGCCACCGGTCTCGAGCAAGGCGCCCGTTTCGTCCGAGATCAGGATTTCAATATCTTGCGCCTGATCCTTGAGATGTGCTGCGACCGCGTCAGCCAGATAGTGCGTGTTGACGACCGCGCGTTTGATGCCGACCGCGCGCAGCCGGTCCAGCACATGATCGAGCAACGGCTTGCCTGCCACTTCCACCAAAGGCTTGGGCCGCGTCGCGGTCAATGGCCGCATGCGCTTGCCTAGGCCTGCCGCCAGCACCATCGCGGTGCGGATCGGGGTCGCATCGCCCGCTTTGGGCCGGAGCGGGCGATAGGTCTTCATGCGCGGAAATCGTGCCAATAGGCCGCGCGCTTCTCGTGCGGCACATGCGCGTCGAACCAGGCTTTTACCGGGGCAAGCGCGGGATGCTGGAGGTCGCGTTCCATATAGGTCCACATGCGCGGCTGGAATGAGATGTAGCGCGGCTTGCCATCGCGTTTCCACAAACGCGTGAAGATGCCGAGGATCTTGGCGTTCCGCTGTGCGCCGAGCAAGGCATAAGCCGCCCGGTCTACCGGGCCGTAATAGTCGAGCATCCGCGCTTCGAGCTCGGGCGAGACATCGCGCCGCGCATCCTGCAGCAGCGAGACGAGATCGTAAGCGCGATGCCCGGCAAGCGCATCCTGGAAGTCGAGCAGGCCAAGGCCGCCGTCAGGCAGCAGCATGATATTCTCTGCATGATAATCGCGCAGCACCGTCGTCGAATGATCGTGCGCGATCGGCGCCAGCGCCTCGGCCCATGCTTCTTCCCAGCCGGGCGGCACGTCGAGACCGACCGCGGGCATATACCATTCGGGGAAGAGGCCGGCTTCGCGCTGATAGACCGCCATGTCGTAGAGCGGCAGCGGGCCCGCCGGATAGCGATGGAGGTCGCGGATCAGATCGATCGCCTGGGTATAGATCGCATCCTCGCGCGATGGATCCACATCCAGCGCCTCACGCATCCGGTCGTCGCCGAAATCCTCCAGCAGGACGAGGCCGGCATCGGTGTCGCGCGCCAATATACGCGGAGCGGCGAAGCCATGCTGATGGAGATGATCCGCCACTGCGAGGAAGGGTCGCGTATCCTCGTGCGGCGGCGGCGCATCCATCAGCACCGCATTGCCGTCAGGGCCCAGGATGCGAAAATAACGGCGGAAGGAGGCATCGCCGGCGAGCGGCGTGATCACCGCCCCGCCCCAGCCGGCACGTTCGAGGAATTCCGGCGCGCTGGCCGGTGGAATCATATTTGGCGCGGCCATCGCCCATCCCATGCCTTGGGGCTCGTCCAAGTCAAGCGGCGCCCGCCCGACGGTTCAGGCTCCAGGGTCAAGTGCAATGCATCGTCCCACAGACGGTCACCCATCCGTTCGGGCCATTCGATCAGCAGGGCGCTGTCGTAGCGCGCATCGTCCAGCCCCAATTCCTCGATCTCTTGGACGTCCTCGATCCGGTAGAGATCGACATGCCACAAGGGCAGCCGCACGTCGGGCGCATCATAAGCGATGACGAGGCTGAAGCTCGGGCTCGGCGCCTCGCCCCCCAGGCCAAGCGCCGCGAGCACGCCGCGGGCGAACGTGGTCTTGCCCGCCCCCAGCGGCCCGGACAGCGCGACCACGTCCCCGGGGCGCAATAGGCCCGCGAGCGACGCTCCCAGTTTCTCGGTCTCCAGTGCGTCGGCGACGGCGATCGTGCCCGATCGCATCAGCCGGCCGCCTCTTCTTCGGGCTCGGGCACGGCCTCGCCTTCGCCTTGCAAGGGCAAGCGGATGATCACGCTGGTGCCGCGCCCGACATCGGACAAGAGGTCGAGACTGCCCCCATGCGCTTCCACGAACTGGCGCGCCAGCGGCAGGCCGAAACCCGCGCCTTCGCCGTCGCCCTCGGACGATTCCTCGTCGACCTGACCGAGCGTGGAACGACGGAACCGGTCGAAGATGCGCTCGCGCTGCTTGGGCGCGATGCCGGGTCCGTTATCGGACACGATGATCTCGGCCATGCCGTCGACCACGCGGCTGCGCACCAGTACGCGTCCGCCTGCGGGCGTGTAAGTGATGGCGTTGCGCAAGAGATGGTCGAGCGCCTGGTTGAGTCGCTTGCGGTCGCCCGAAATCGTGCCGCTGTCGGGCGCAAGATTGGCGGCGAGCGTCAGGCCGGCACTGCGCGCGGGCTCGCGCACCAGCTCGACCGCCTGACGCACCAGGTCCGCGACCTCGAGCGGCTCCATCGCCATCGGCAGGGTACCCGCCGCGCTTTGGGTCAAATCGAGCACGTCGCCCATCAGACTGGAAAGACGTCCGACCGCGGCCATGATCGCGCCGACATAATCGCGCGCGGTATCGCTCAGGTCGCCGGCATAGCCGCCGGCCAGCATCTCGGCGAAGCCCGCGATCGAGGTCAAAGGCACGCGCAATTCGTAGCTCATGCTCGATACGAAAGCGTTCTTCAGCCGGTTGGCTTCCTCCAGCGCCTCGTTGCGGTCGCGCAGCGCCTCCTCGATCCCTCGGCTGGCGGTGATGTCGAGCAGGGTGAAGAGCGCGTTGCCGTCGGGCAAAGGCACAGCCGCGAATTCGAAATGGCGCCCGTCGATGGTTGAGATGCGGCCCGAGCGATGCTGGCGCTCGACCGTGGCGACGCGCACCAGCTCGCGGATCAACCCCGCGCGCGAAGGATCGAGCAATTTGGGCGCGATCGACTGGACGAGCAGATCGACGCGGGGATGCTGCGTCAATTCCTCCTCGGGCAGGTCCCACACGTCGCGGAAACGGCTGTTCCAGAGGTGGAGGCGGCCGTCGGCGGCAAAAACGCCCACCGCCTCGAACAGATTGTCGAAGGTGGCGGTGCGCACGCGCACCAGCGTGTCGCGCGCGCTGGCGAGCTGTAGATGCTCGGTCCGATCCTCGAAGATCAAGAGCAGGCCGCGATCGGGCAAGGGCTGCGCCACCACGCGCAGATGCATGCCGCCCGGAACCAGCCAATTCTCCTCGACCGGTTCGGTGGTCGAGAACCAGGCGCGGCGTTCGTTCTTCCAGCCCGGGAAATCGCGGCTTTCGGGGGCGCGTTGCGCCTCGCGCATCCGTTCGAGCACGCGATCGAATTCGGGCCGGTCGGCGAGCCATTCGGGCTCGAGCGCGAACAGGCGCACGAAGTGGCGGTTGTAGAAGACCAGGCTATGGTCCGCGCCGAACTGCGCCACGCCCGCCGACAGACGGTCGAGCATGTCGCGTTGCGCGCGCATGAACAGGCTGAGGTCGGCCCGCGCCTCCTCCAGCTCCTGCACGTCTATCGCATAGGCCGCGACGCCCGCCTCGCCGATCGGGACATCGGTCACGCGCATCACGCGGCGCTGGCCCTGGATGATTGCGGGCGCGGTGCGCGTGAAGATCGCGCCGCGGTCGCGCGCCGCCGCCGCCCCTGCCCGGCCGCCCGGCAAGCCCTGCGATTCGATCAGCTCGATCCCACGCGAGACGACCTGCTCCGCGCTCTCCGCTTCGATCGCGCGGACATAGGCGCCATTGACCAAGGCGATGTCGAGATCGGGCCCGCGATGCCACATCGGGAAAGGCGCGGCCTCGATCAGGGCCGACAATCCATCAAGCGCGCGTGCCATGCGGACCGACTGTTCGCGCAGCTTGATCGTCTCCCGCTGGCGCTCGCTGACGTCGAGGAACCAGAGCAGCACCGCGCGATGGTCCTCGCCGCCGACGCTATAGGGCTCGCCCCGCACGCTGAACACGCGCGATCCGTCGGGCAAGGCGATCAAGCGCTGGATCGGATTGGCGGTCGACCGACAATCGGCGATATCGCCGCGCAGGGCATCCAGCGCTTCGGCGCCGATGCCGCGCTCTCCGCCATCCAGCTCGGCCAGCCTGGCCGGCACCTTGTCCAACGCCAGCCAAGCGGCGAGGCGTGGATCCGCATCGACCGAATCGTCGGGATAGACAAGCAAGGGAACAGCGGGCGCCCCCGCGAGTAGATCGGCCACCGCACGCGCTTCGGCCAGCGCCTGATCGGCGCGGGCGGCCTTGCGCGCGCCGATCAACGTCGCGGCCACGGCCAGCGCGAGCCACACGCCGGCAACTACGGCCAGCAGAACCGTATCGACCGTCACCGGATCACCCTGCGGCGAGCGTTCTTCAGCGTCGTTTCAGAACGCAAGATGTGTGGCACCCCTCTCCGTTCGGCCTGAGCTTGTCGAAGGCCTGCCCTTCTCCTTCTCGCAGGGGAGAAAGGCAAGACAGCGCTTCGACAAGCTCAGCGCGAACGGAGGGAATTTGAACAATTAGTAGCGGTAATGGTCCGGCTTGAACGGGCCTTCGGTGCTGACGCCGATATAGGCGGCCTGCTTCTCGGTCAGCTTGCTGAGCTTCACGCCAAGCTTGTCGAGGTGAAGGCGCGCAACCTTCTCGTCGAGATGCTTGGGCAGGACGAACACCTGGTTCTCATACTGCCCAACCTTGGTGAACAGCTCGATCTGCGCCAGCACCTGATTGGTGAAGCTGGACGACATCACGAACGACGGGTGGCCGGTGGCGCAGCCCAGGTTCACGAGACGGCCCTTGGCGAGGACGATGATCTCCTTGCCGTCCGGGAATTCGACCAGGTCGACCTGCGGCTTGATCTCGGTCCACTTGTAGTTGCTGAGCGCCGAAATCTGGATCTCGCTATCGAAGTGGCCGATGTTGCAGACGATCGCCATCGGCTTCATCTTCGCCATATGATCGGCGGTGATGACGTCGGCATTGCCGGTCGCGGTGACGAAGATGTCCGAGCGGGTGACCGCCTCGTCCATCGTCACGACCTCGAAGCCCTCCATCGCCGCCTGCAGTGCGCAGATCGGGTCGATTTCGGTCACGAGCACGCGCGCGCCGCCGTTGCGGAGCGACTGGGCCGAGCCCTTGCCGACATCGCCGAAGCCGGCAACGGTCGCGACCTTGCCGGCCAGCATCACGTCGGTGGCGCGACGGATCGCGTCGACCAAAGATTCCTTGCAGCCGTAGAGATTGTCGAACTTCGACTTGGTCACGCTGTCGTTGACGTTGATCGCCGGGAAAGGAAGCTCGCCCTTCTTGGCGATCTCGTACAGGCGGTGGACGCCGGTCGTGGTCTCTTCCGAGACGCCCTTGATCGCCTTGACGGTCGCGGTGAGGTAACCCGGCTTGGCGGCGACGAACGCCTTGAGCGCGCGCTGGAATTCGACTTCCTCGTCATTTTCGGGCTCGGGCAGGGTCGCGCCGGCCTCGATCTTCGCGCCCCAGAGCGCGAACATGGTGGCGTCGCCGCCGTCGTCGAGGATCATGTTGCAGGGCTCGTCGCCCCAATCGAAGATCTTGCCGACATAGTCCCAATATTCGGCCAGCGTCTCGCCCTTGACGGCGAATACGGGGATGCCGGCAGCGGCGATCGCCGCGGCGGCATGGTCCTGGGTCGAGAAGATGTTGCACGAGGCCCAGCGCACTTCGGCGCCGAGCGCGACGAGCGTCTCGATCAGCACCGCGGTCTGGATCGTCATGTGGAGCGAGCCGGTGATGCGCGCGCCCTTCAGGGGCTTCGACGCGCCATATTCGTCGCGCAGCGCCATCAGGCCCGGCATCTCGGTCTCGGCGATCACGATCTCTTTGCGGCCCCAGCCGGCGAGCGCGATGTCATGGACCAGATAGTCGTTGAAGCTTTCGACGGCGGCGGTGGCCACGGGGAATCTCCTAGGCAAAAGAAAAGGCGGCCGCACTTAGCGACCGCCCGTGCGCCCTAGCCATTCGGCCCGGACGAAGCAATATAAAGATATCTTTATATGAGTGGCGCCGTCAGCGCCTCACCGTCTCGGGCGCACCGCCTGCCGAGGCATATTCGGAACGCGCGACGCCCTCGCACAGCCCTTCCGGCAGCTTGGCGACCAGGCCCTGACGCTCGGCGAGCAATTGCAGGCCTTCGAGCGAACGGCTCATACCGGCACCTTCGCGCGCCAGGCTATCGGCGTCGGCGCAAACGTCGGCGCCGCTCGATGCCGCGCCATAGCCATTGGCCATGGAGGTGGTGAAGCTGTCATAAGCGCGCTGGCCGCCGACGGCGCCGAAGGTCCGAACGAAATGCGCTTTGATGCGATCGTTCATCGCGCCGATCGTCGTGCGGTTGGCCAGCACGAACTGGTTATAATCGTTCATCATCGGATGGCCCGCGACCTGGCAGCGCAGGGCAGCCACCATCAACATCGACTGAAGCTCGCGCACGCCGGCGGCCGAAGCCTCGTCCGATTTCCAGCAGGCCGCCTGGATTGGCGCCGTGACCACAGCGGCCGCAGTGGCCGCGCACAAGAATTTCCTGAACATCCCACCCCCACGAGATCGATATGATCACGCCACCCCGGCGCATCGGTCCCGTGTAAAGGTGAAATCATAAGATTTCGTATAAATCCCTATAATATCAAGCAGACTTTTGCTTTAACCATGACGGATATGCAACAAATCCACGCCGTGGCGAGAACATTCCGTCCGGGCCAATTTCCGGTCACTAAATAGGTCGTTACGGAAACAGATCGATTACTTCGGCACCCGGCGCGACCTTTTGCAGCAGCAAGGTGCGATGGCATCCGGATGGGTCGCGTTCGAAGCATAACAGGGCCGAAGGTTTCTCCTCGGCCAGCGCCAGCATCTGCTGCGCCTGGACGATCGCCTCGGGCTCTTCGAGCTGGCCCGAATAGACCCGGTCGAGCGTCTTGAGATCGTGCTTCCGCGCCGCCTCGCGTCCCTCGGGCGGCGTGCCCAACGCCTTCAGCAGCACATAATCGATGCCCTGCTCGGCCAGCCCGTTGGCGAGCACATTTTTGGAAAAGCCCGGCCGCCGCGACAAAGGCACGGCACGCACGTCGATCACGCGCTCGACGCCGGCGTCCCGCAACGCCGCGATCAACTCGGGCTGGGTCGCTTTCTCATAGCCGATCGTGAAGATCTTCATCCCTGTCTCCCTCACCCCTCAACACCGGATCGTCACGATAGTTCGCTTGAATTGCGCAACGGCGTGACACCGAGCATCGGAACCTCAAGAAAGCGCCATGAGCGCTCGCTTCGTTGGGCCTTGCCGCTTCCGCCGGGTGTATTATTAGAGTATGCCACCACCAGGAGGAAGCGATCGTTGAGCACGGACCCGGAGCTGATCGCCCGTACAGGCGCCTATCTTCGCACGAACGGGCGATCCATTCTCGCGGAGGCGCTGGTCAATTTCGTCCTGCCCTTCCTCATCTACAGTTATGCCGAGAAACCATTGGGTGAGGCAGGCGCGCTACTCGCGTCCTCCGTTCCGCCGATCCTGTGGAGCCTGATCGAATTCGCACGCAATCGGAGGCTGGATGCGTTGTCGTTGCTCGTGCTGAGCGGAATAGCACTGTCTTTGCTGGCGATGCTCGGGGGCGGCGGCGTGAAGTTTCTCCAGCTCCGCGAAAAGCTCGTTACCGTCGTGATCGGTTTCGTGTTCCTCGGTTCGGCACTGATCAGGAAACCGCTGATCTACGAGCTGGCGCGCGCGACCATGCGACGCAAATCGGAAGCCGAAGCGCAGGAGTTCGAGGCGCTGCAGATCCATGCCAGCTTCCGTCACACCATGATGGTGATGACTTTGGTGTGGGGTTTTGGGCTGCTCGCCGACGCCGCGATTTCGGTTGTGCTGGTTTTCACGCTTACCGTGAGGGAATATCTGATCGTCCACAACCTCATGGGGTACGGCACGATGGGCGCGCTGAGCCTCTGGACCTTTCTATACGGACAGCGCGCAAAGCGGCGCGGTGAGGCGCGGCGGGCGGCGGCCGCTGCCGCCGCCCAATCGGGGCCGGACGAGGCACAGCCGGCTTAGGGGCCTGTCGCCGTCTGCGCTACTTCTCGGCGATCTTCTTTGCCGCCTCGATCAGCTCGACCGGCATCATCGCGATGATGGTCGAATTATGCTCGACGCCGATCTCGGTCAGCGCCTGAAGGCGGCGCAGCTCGAGCGCGCCGTTGGTGCCGCCGATCGTGCTGGCTGCCTCGGACAATTTCTGCGCGGCTTCGAGCTCGCCCTCCGCCTTGATGATGCGCGCACGTTTCTCGCGGATCGCCTCGGCCTCGCGCCCGATCGCGCGCTGCATCTGCTCGGGGATGTCGAGATCCTTCATCTCGATCGAATCCACCACCACGCCCCAATGATCGCAGGCGCGGGCGAGCATATCCTGCAGCCTTTGGTTGATCAGCACGCGCTCCTTGAGCATCTGATCGAGGTCGCTCTGGCCGATCGCGTCGCGCATCGCGGTTTCGGCGGCCTGGATCACCGCACCCTGCCAGTTCTGGACGGTGGTGACGACCTGGGTCGCATCTTTGGCGCGAAACCAGAGGACCGCATTGACCTTCACCGGCACGCCGTCGCGCGTCACCGTCTCCTGCGTTTCGAGCACGCTGGTGATGGTGCGCAGATCGACGCGCACGACACGGTCGATCCAGGGGACGAGCCAATACCAGCCCGGACCCTTGGCCTCACCCAGGCGGCCGAGCCGGAACAGCACGGCGCGCTCATATTCCTGGTTCACGCCGAAGGATTTGAAAATGGTCGGTAAGGCGATGAAAAGAAGGATAAGCGCCGCGATCAGGCCGCCGGTGATCATCATGATGTCACTCCCCCGGTTTGAATTACCGGTGCGCTAGACTACTCCGCCCCGCGATGACGTACCAGATTCACATTATCGGCGGCGGCTTGGCCGGTTCGGAAGCCGCATGGCAGCTGGCGGAAGCGGGCTACAAGGTCCGCCTGTCGGAGATGCGCGGTGTCGAAGGAACGCCTGCGCACCAGACGGATTCGCTGGCCGAGCTGGTCTGTTCCAATTCATTCCGGTCGGACGATGCCGAGCATAATGCGGTGGGCTTGCTCCATGCCGAGATGCGCGCGCTGGGATCGCTGATCCTGCGTGAAGCCGACAGGCATCGCGTGCCGGCCGGCTCGGCGCTCGCGGTCGATCGCGAGGGCTATGCCGAGGGTGTGACCGCCGCGATCGAGGCGCATCCCAATATCGATCTGGTGCGCGAACGCGTGGATAGCCTGCCCGACGGCCCGGCGATCATCGCAACCGGCCCACTGACCGGGGCGGCGCTAGCGGAGGCGGTGCGCGGCGAGACGGGTGAGGATGCGCTGGCCTTTTTCGACGCAATCGCGCCGATCGTCCATCGCGAGAGCATCGATACGGAGATCGCCTGGTTCCAGTCGCGCTGGAACAAGGGCGAAGGCCATGATTACATCAACTGCCCGATGAACAAGGACGAATATCTCGCTTTCCACGCGGCTCTGCTCGCTGGCGAGAAAGGCGAGTTTCGCGAGTGGGAGAAGGACACGCCTTATTTCGACGGCTGCATGCCGATCGAGGTGATGGCGGAACGCGGGGTGGATACGCTCCGCTACGGCCCAATGAAGCCGGTTGGACTCGACGATCCGCGCACCGGGCGCTGGCCTTATGCCGTGGTGCAGCTGCGCCAGGATAATGCGCTCGGCACGCTCTGGAACATGGTCGGCTTCCAGACCAAGCTCAAATATGCCGAGCAGGTGCGCGTCTTCCGCATGATCCCGGGCCTGCAAAATGCCGAATTCGCGCGGCTGGGCGGGCTGCACCGCAATACTTTCATCCAGAGTCCGAAGCTGCTTGACGGCAGCCTGCGGCTCAAATCGCGTCCCAATATCCGTTTCGCGGGCCAGATCACGGGCTGCGAAGGCTATGTCGAAAGCGCTGCCGTGGGCCTGCTCGCAGGGCGTTTCGCGGCGGCCGAACTGGCTGGGGCGACACTCGCTCCGCCCCCGCCGGAAACCGCGCTGGGTGCGCTGCTCGGCCACATCACGGGGGGCGCCGAGGCCGATACCTATCAGCCGATGAACGTCAATTTCGGGTTGTTCCCGCCGCTCGCACTGACCGGCAAATCGAAAAAGGCCGATCGCAAGACGATGATGGCGGCGCGGGCACGCGAGGCCCTGCAAAGCTGGCAAGCAGGCTGCTAGGAGACCGCGATGCCTAACGTACTCCATGTCGGCTGCGGTTCGTCCACGATCGCGCAAATGCCCGGCGATTTCAGGGACGGAAGCTGGCGCGAACTTCGGTTCGACATCGATCCCACATACAATCCCGACTTCATCGGGACGATGCTCGACATGAATGCAGTCGCCAGCGACAGCGTCGATGCGCTCTACTCCTCACACAATATCGAGCATGTGTTCGCGCATGAGGTGGATATCGTGCTGCGCGAGTTCCGGCGCGTGATCAAGCCCGAAGGCTTCGTGACGATCACCTGTCCCGACCTTGAATCGGTTGCCCAGAATATAGCCGAGGGCCGGCTCGAGGATCCGCTCTACGTATCCCCTTCAGGACCGATTTCCGCGCTCGACATTTTTTACGGCCACGGTGCCGCTATCGCCCGCGGCGAAACCTATATGGCGCATCGCACCGGCTTCACCGCGAAGACGCTGGGCGAACATGCGCATCGTGCCGGCTTCGCGACTTTCGGCGTACGCGCGCGACCCAAGAATTTCGACCTGTGGATGGTGGCGACCAAGACCCCGGTCGCACGGGATACTTTGCTCGATCTGTTCCGCCGCTACACCCGTTCGTGACGCACCGAAGCGCTTAGCGGAGCATCTCCACCGGCCAGTCGGGCGGTACGCGCATCAGATTTGCCGCCGCCTGCTCGTAACTTCGGGCAAGGCGTTGGTGGCAGGCCTTCACATAAGGGTTGCCGGCACGCTCGGCATGTTCGCGTTCGATCGTCGCGCGCCGCTCCAGATACTCAAAATCATACGACACCATGATGGTCCTCTCTCCCTGAAGAGCGGTCATCGAAGCCGGCACAATGCACCACGCTCGCTTTCGTTTCGTCGATTTTCAGACACGTTTGGGCGACGGGCTTAGGTGCCTTTCAGGCAAGGAAAACGTCGCCCGCACGGATCGTTTCGACCGATCCGCCGGCGCGGCGGAGCAACAGAGCGCCCTCCGCATCCAGCCCTTCGAACAGCCCCTCCTCGCCATTGGCGGTGAGGGCACTGCCTACGGGATGCGCGCGTTCAAGCCAACGCGCGCGAATGGGTGCCAGCCCCTCGCCCCGCCAGCGCGCGATCCAGCGCGCCAGCGCTTCCGCCAGATCGATCAGGAAGCCGTCGGGATCGGGCGCGGCCGGGCCTAGTCCGACCAGGCTGGCGGTCGACCGTTCGAGACCCTCGGGATGGTGGGCAAGATTGACGCCGAAGCCGATCACGACCGCATCGTCGGCACGTTCGAGCAGGATGCCGGCGAGCTTGGCCGGGCCCGCCATCAGATCATTGGGCCATTTGAGCTGGAGCAGTCCCGGACCAGCATAAGCCGAGGCCACTTCCTCGAGTGCCACCGCCGCGACCAATGCCAGGGTCGCAGGCTCGGGCTCGCCCGGATGCAGCCGTACGATCGTGCTGGCATAGAGATTACCGGGCGGGGAAAGCCAGGTACGCCCCGCCCTGCCCCGGCCGCCGCTCTGCGCCTCGGCACGCAGCCAGGTGCCTTCGGGGGCTCCCGACCGCGCTTCGGCCAGCAGATCGGCATTAGTCGAGCCGGTCTCCGCGACCGTCCAGATGTTCGGCGTCAGAAGAGCGCCTTCGCCGCGCACATCGTCGCCGCGCCCAGGAACGGAATGGCGAGATAGCCGAGCGGCGAGATTGCAGCCGCGCTCAATACCATCAGGCCGCCTTCGACCTTGCTCTCGCTCGGCCCATAAGGCTCGGCGGGCTCATCGAAATACATGACCTTGACGATCTTCAGATAATAATAAGCGCCGATCACCGAGAGCGCGATGCCGAACGCTGCAAGCGGCCACCAGCCGATATCCACCAGCGCGCGGAACACGACCAGCTTCGGCCAAAAGCCGAGCAAGGGCGGAATTCCGGCCAGGCTGAACATGAACATCGCGAACGCCGCCGCCAGACCCGGCCGCGAGCGCGACAGGCCGGAGAGCGACGCGATCGTCTCGACCGGCGTGCCGTCCGCGTCGCGCATCTGCAGCACGCACAGGAAGCTGCCGAGCGTCATGACGATATAGACCGCCATATAGAACAAAACCGACGCCGCGCCCGCCTGATTGCCCGGCACCAGGCCGAGAACGGCGAAGCCGACATTGTTGATCGACGAATAAGCGAGCAGGCGCTTGATGTTGGTCTGGCCGATCGCGGCGAGCGCGCCCCACAGGATCGAAGCGATACCGACCACCGAGACGATCTGGCGCCAAGCCTCGGTCGCGGGACCGAGCGCCTCGATCGCGACGCGCACCAGCAGGGCCACCGCCGCCACCTTGGGCGCCGAAGCGAAGAAGGCCGTCACCGGCGTCGGCGCGCCCTCGTACACGTCGGGCGTCCACATATGGAACGGCACGATCGACGCCTTGAAGAACAGGCCGGACAGCACGAAGATCAGGCCCATCAGGCGGCCGACCTGCACGTCATGCGGCGTCGGCTGCATGAACACCTGCGCGATGCCATGGAAATTGGTCGTGCCCGAGAATCCGTAGAGCAACGCCACGCCGTAGAGCAGGATGCCCGAGGCGAGCGCGCCGAGGATGAAATATTTGAGGCCCGCTTCGGCCGAGCGCGTGTCGCGCCGCATGAAGCTCGCCAACACGTAAGCCGCGAGGCTCTGCAGCTCGAGCCCGACATAGAGCGTGAGCAGATCGGCCGCCGATACCATCATCCCCATGCCGGCTGAGGAAAGCAGGATCAGGATCGGATATTCAGCCCGCAGCGTGCCGCCACGCGCAAACCAGTTCGGCGCGACGATGATCGAGACCGCGGCACCGATATAGATCAGCACCTTGGAGAAAGCCGCGAAGCTGTCGGCATGATAGAGGCCGCCGAAAGCGAGGCCGCCATGACCCGCCGGCCCGGCGAGCGACAGGGCCGCCGCGACCAGCAGCAGCACCGACATCCAGCTGATACCGCGCGTCGCTTCGTCCCCGCGCCAGCCGGCGACAAGCAAAAGCAGCATCGCGCCGATCGAGAGGATCAGCTCGGGCAGCGTTTCGAGAAGATAACCGGAGGCCATCAGCGTGCCTCCGCCGTCTGGACGGCGACCGGCTTGCCGCCCTTGGCCAGCTTCGAATCCCCCCCCTGCCAGGCCGGTTCGACCCGGCTCAGCACAACCCCAACATCCTTGCGCATCGGCGCCATGAAACTCTCCGGATAGACGCCCATCCACAGCACCGCGAGCGCGAGCGGCACCAGGATGATCAGCTCGCGCGCAGACAGATCGGTCATCGCCGCGACATCGGGCTTGGTCAGTGGACCCTGCACCACGCGGCGATAGAGATAGAGCATATAGGCCGCGCCGAGGATGATACCCGTGGTCGCCACGAACGCCGCCCAGGTCGAGGCGCCGTAAATGCCCATCATGCTCAGGAATTCGCCGACGAAGCCCGACGTGCCGGGCAGGCCGACCGAGGCCATAGTGAAGACCATGAACAAAAGCGCGTAATGCGGCATGTTATTGGCGACGCCGCCGTAGCGCGCGATCTCGCGCGTATGGAGGCGGTCATAGACCACGCCGACGCAGAGGAAGAGCGCGCCCGAGACGAGACCGTGGCTCAGCATCACCAGCAACGAACCTTCGAGCCCCTGCCGGTTGAAGGCGAACAAGCCGAACGTGACGAACGCCATGTGCGCCACAGAAGAATATGCGATCAGCTTCTTCATGTCATTCTGCACAAGCGCGACGAGGCTGGTGTAGACGATCGCCACGCCCGAGAGCGTCGCGATCAGCCAGAAGAGCTGCGCGCTCGCGACCGGGAACATCGGCAGCGAGAAGCGGATGAAGCCGTAGCCGCCCATCTTCAAGAGCACGCCCGCCAGGATGACCGAACCCGCGGTCGGCGCCTGCACGTGCGCGTCGGGCAGCCAGGTGTGGACCGGCCACATCGGCATCTTGACCGCGAACGAGGCGAAGAAGGCCAGGAACAGCCAGGTTTGCGCATGCGCCGGGAAATCGGTCTGCATCAGCACCGGGATGCTGGTGGTGTGCGCGAAGCTCACCATCCACAGCATCGCGATCAGCATCAGCACCGATCCGAGCAGGGTGTAGAGGAAGAATTTGTACGAGGCGTAGATGCGCTCCGCCCCGCCCCAGATGCCGATGATCAGGTACATCGGGATCAGGCCGGCCTCGAAGAAGAGGTAGAAGAGGAACAGGTCCTGCGCCTCGAACACGCCGAGCATCAGCGCTTCGGTCAGCAGCAAAGCTGCCATATATTCCGGGACGCGCTTCTCGATCGCCTTCCAGCTGGCGAGCACGCACAGCGGCATCAGGAAGACCGACAGCTCGACCAGCATCAAGGCGATACCGTCGATGCCGAGCGCCCAACTGAACTGGCCGAAGAGCGGCAGATTCTCGGTGAACTGCCACTGCGCGCCGCCGGTCTGGTAGGTCGCCCACAACAGGATACCCAGCAGGAAATCGACCAAAGTGGCGCCGAGCGCGATCCAGCGCGCCGCCTTCGCATCGGCGAACAGGCAAGCGATCGCCGCGAAGACAGGCAGCGCGATCAGGATGGTGAGAATGGGGAAGCCGAGCTGGTTCATATCAGTTCGCAATCACCCAGGTGGCCGCCGCGGCAAGGCCAAGCAGCATCGCCAGGGCATAGGTATAGACATAGCCCGACTGCATCTTGCGGCTCACCACGCCGGTGACGTTCACCAGCCAGGCGGCGCCATTTGGCCCGAAGCGATCGATCGTGCCCTGGTCGCCCCGCTTCCACAGCAGGCGACCGAGCGCGAAGGCGGGCCGCACGAAGAGGATGTCGTACAATTCGTCGAAATACCATTTGTTGAGCAGGAAAGCGTAGAGGCCGCGGGCCGAACCGGCGACGCGCGCCGGCAGGCTCTTGTCCCAGACATAGGCCCAGAGCGCGACCAGCAGGCCGACAAGCATTGCCACCGACGCCATCGACTTGGCGGCGAACGGAATGCGCTCGATCGATTCCATGAACTCGGGATTGAACCAGAGGCTGCCCTGCCAGAAGGCGACACCGCCCTCGCCAATGAACGACTTGGCAAAGCCCCAGCCCGCAAACACCGCACCGGTCGCCAGGACGAGCAACGGGATCAGCATGTTGAGCGGGCTTTCATGCGGGTGGTAGCCGCCGGTGCCCTTGGGCATATCTTCCGCGCCGCGCGATTCCACCGTAACCTCGCTGCCCGCGCCCTCGTCCGGCGCATCATGATGCGCGTCGTGGTGGGTGTGGTCGTGCGCATGATCATGGTCGTGCCCATGCGCATCATGAATTGCATGCTGGATATGCTCCGAGCCGACCCAACGTGGTTCGCCGTAGAAGGTCAGGAAGACCAGGCGCCACGAATAGAAACTGGTGAGCAAAGCCGCGGTCACGCCGATGAAGTAAGCGATACCGCCCGCGGTGGTGCCCCGCGCATAGGCCGCGGAGATAATCGCGTCCTTCGAATAGAAGCCTGCGAACCCGAAAATATCCTCCAGGCCGACGCCCGTGATCGCGAGCGTACCCGCCAGCATCGTCCAGAAGGTCCAGGGGATATGCTTCCGCAGGCCGCCATAGAAGCGCATGTCCTGCTCGTGATGCATCGCGTGGATCACCGAGCCCGCGCACAGGAACAAAAGCGCCTTGAAGAAAGCGTGCGTGAACAGGTGGAACATCGCGCCGCCGAACGCGCCGACGCCCGCACCAAAGAACATGTAGCCGAGCTGCGAGCAGGTCGAATAAGCGATCACCCGCTTGATGTCGGTCTGGACCACGCCGATCGTCGCCGCGAAGAAGGCAGTGGCGGCGCCGACATAGGTCACGACCGTAAGCGCGGTCTGGCTGGTCTCGAACATCGGCGACAGGCGGCAGACCATGAACACGCCCGCGGTCACCATCGTCGCGGCGTGGATCAGCGCCGACACAGGCGTCGGGCCTTCCATCGCGTCCGGCAACCAGGTGTGCAGACCGAGTTGCGCCGACTTGCCCATCGCGCCCACGAATAGCAGCAGGCAGAGCAAGGTCATCGTATCGACGCGCATGCCGAGGAAGCCGATCGTCGAACCGGCCATATGCGGCGCGGCGGCAAGGATCGCGGGAATCGAGACGGTGCCGAACACCAGGAAGGTGCCGAAGATACCGAGGCTGAAGCCGAAATCGCCCACGCGGTTGACCACGAACGCCTTGATCGCGGCGGCCTGCGCCGAAGGCTTTTCGTACCAGAAGCCGATCAGCAAATAGGAGGCGAGACCCACGCCTTCCCAGCCGAAGAACATCTGGATCAGGCTGTCCGCCGTTACCAGCATCAGCATCGCGAAGGTGAAGAGCGAGAGATAGGCGAAGAAACGCGGCTGCGACGGATCCTCCGCCATATAGCCCCAGCTATAGAGGTGGACGAGGCTGGAGACCGTCGTCACCACCACCAGCATCACTGCAGTCAGGCTGTCGACGCGCAACGCCCAATCGACCTTGAGGTCGCCCGAGGCGATGAAGCTCAGCACCTTCACCACGTGCGCGTGGTCGTTCCCCTGGAGGAACCCGATGAAGATCGGCCAGGCGAGGATGCACGAAATGAACAGCGCGCCGGTCGTGATCGATTTGACGATCGTGTTGCCAAGCGCGCGATTGCCCAGCCCGCCGACGATCGCGGCCAGCAAAGGCAGGAAGACAAGGGCGATGATGTTCAACGGACAGCCCCTTGCAGTTCCCCGGCGAAAGCCGGGGCCCAGTTCGGGGCTTGGGCCTGGGCCCCGGCTTCCGCCGAGGAACGGGAAAGGATCACCATCAGCCTTTCATCCGGTTGACGTCCTCGACCGAGATCGTGCCCCGGCCGCGGAAATAAATGACGAGAATGGCGAGGCCGATCGCGGCTTCGCCGGCGGCGACGGTCAGCACGAACATCGCGAAGACCTGGCCGACCAGGTCATGCAGATAGGCCGAGAACGCCACCAGGTTGAGGTTCACGCTGAGCAGGATCAGCTCGATCGACATCAGGATGATGATCAGATTCTTCCGGTTGAGGAAGATGCCGAACACGCCCGTTACGAACAGGATCGCCGAGACGGTGAGGTAATGGATCAGGCCGATCACAGCTCCACCCCCTGCCCGACGGGCGGCTGGGTGTTGCGGATCGCGTCTTGGGGACGCCGCATATTCTGCTCCGCGATCTTCTGGGTACGCACGTCGCCGCGCTTGCGATGGGTCAGCACGATCGCGCCGATCAGCGCGACCAGCAGGACCAGGCCCGCGCCTTCGAAGATGTAAAGGTAGCGGGTATAGATCAGGATGCCGAGCGCCTGGATATTGGAGATATTGGCAGGGTCCGGCGTCGGCGCGATCCGTGAGAGCTGGACGCCACCCGCATTCCACGCACCCTCGGCGAAGATGATCTCGCCCGCGAGCAACGCGACCAGCGCCACCCCGAACGGCAGATAGCGCGCGAAGCCCGAACGCAATTCGGCGAAATCGATGTCGAGCATCATCACGACGAACAGGAACAACACCGCGACGGCGCCGACATAAACGATGACGAGCAGCATCGCGATGAACTCGGCGCCGACCAAGACCATTAGGCCGGCCGCATTGAAGAAGGCCAGGATCAGCCACAGCACGCTGTGCACAGGATTGCGCGCGGTGACGCACAATATCCCCGACACGATCGTGATGACCGCGAAGAGATAGAAAGCGAGGAGCTGGATCATGCCGTCTTTTCCAAAGTCACCCCGACGCAAGTCGGGGTCCAGGGCCCGGCTTCCCGTGAAAAAGGAGCCGAGCCGCCGCCCTGGATCCCGGCTTTCGCCGAGATGACGGAAAGGGAGTGAGGTGCGTGGTGCATCTGGGTGGCCGGCGGCTTAACGATAGGGTGCATCGGCGGCAAGGTTCTGGGCGAGGATCGGCTCCCAACGGTCGCCGTTCGCGATCAGCTTGGCCTTGTCGTAGATGAGCTCTTCGCGCGTCTCGGTCGAATATTCGAAATTCGGGCCTTCGACGATCGCGTCGACCGGGCACGCTTCCTGGCAGAAACCGCAGAAG
>Ga0157370_10000116_pt1 | contig 92448 bp, 75 predicted proteins | sample C35metaG_FD_113463 | JGI IMG/M metagenome (GOLD analysis project Ga0157370, IMG submission 113463) | Corn rhizosphere microbial communities from Kellogg Biological Station, Michigan, USA - C3-5 metaG | ecosystem: Host-associated > Plants > Roots > Rhizosphere > Soil | place: USA: Michigan...
CAGCGGCCATGCCGGCACGTAGCTTTCGAGCCGTTCGACCGCGCGCGGACCGAGGATCAGCACCCCATGCGCGCCTTCGCCACCGAGCACCTTCTGCCAGGAGAAGGTGACGACATCCAATTTGTCCCACGGCAGGTCGGCTGCGAAGATACCCGAGGTCGCGTCGCAAATGGCCAGGCCCTGGCGGTCGTCGGGAATCCAGTCGCCATTCGGGACGCGCACGCCCGATGTGGTGCCATTCCAGGTGAAGACCACATCGGTCGACCAGTCGACTGCGTTCAGGTCGGGAAGCGCGCCATAAGGCGCCTTCACTGCCTTGGCATCGATCTTGAGCTGCTTGACGACATCGGTGACCCAACCGTCACCGAAGCTCTCCCAAGCGAGCACGGTCGCCGGTCGGGCGCCCAGCATCGACCACAGGCACATCTCGACCGCGCCGGTATCGGACGCGGGAACGATGCCGATGCGGTGCGTATCGGGAAGGTTGAGGATGCGGCGGGTGACGTCCATCGCATGGACGATCCGGCTCTTGCCGATCTTCGAGCGGTGCGAGCGGCCGAGCGAAGCGGACGCGAGACCGTCGGCATGCCAGCCGGGAGGCTTGGCGCAAGGTCCGGACGAGAAATAGGGGCGGGCGGGCTTGGTGGCCGGTTTGGCCGGAGCCTCGCGAGTCGCGGCAGCCAGATTGGCCGCCGCGGGGGCAGTGTCAGTCATGTAGTCTCTCCTTGCAGAGAGCACGCGCCGCGTTGGGACGGCGTGGCCCGCCGCCGCTCATAAGGATGAGGGCCGCGGAGTCAACCGCGCTGCGTCAGGTTGTTGGCCGCGACCGTTTCACCACGTTCAGGCCTGCGCCGGTGGCGAGCAGGAGGAAGAAGGCAACTAGCATCGTATGCGGCCAGAAATCGAAATCATGGTGGAAGTCATGTTCGAGCGCATAACCGTGCCAGGCATAGACCAGCATGGCGCCGGTCGCAGCCGCCCAGGCTGCGAGCGCATTCCAAGCACGCATCCGCGTTGCCCACCAGAACAGGCCGATCAGCAGCGCATCGACGATCAATTCGGCCAGTACGCCCGCGGGCCAGGGCCAGCCCGCGCTCGCGCCGCGCGCATAGACGCCCATCACGCCGGCACCCAAAGCGAAGCAGCCGATGCCCATTATCCAGGCCGGCGCCGGCTGCGAGGATTGGGTTGGCGCGCGGCGGGGGAAGCGGAGGGCTGCCACGATCAGCAAAGCGACCACGACCACCACCGCGATCATCTGTGTCGGTGTTTCGCGGAAGGGATCGGCGTGGCGCTGGAACAGGGCGGCGGCGGCCGAACCGAATGCCAGCAGCAAGCCGCTCACGATCAGCCCGATCCGGCCGAGCCAAGGTTTTTGGACGGGTTCGTGAAACAGCGCTTCGGTCAACCCGATCGGGGTCGCCATGCTCCAGATGACATGGATGCTGAGCACGTAGATTAGCCAGGGCAAGGCTGTGCCGAGCGCAGGGATATAGCCGTAAGCGAGCAGGCTGAGGCCGAGATAATGCGGGTCGAACAGGGTGGTGCTGACCAGTCCTTCCTCCATCACCGCATAAGCCAGGGCGAGCAGGATGAAGCTCGGCCAGCTCCGCCCGGTGTGGCGCACCGTCTCGCGGATCAGGATCGCACCGCCGCCATACATCGGCGCGAGCGCGATCATCGCCCCCATGTTGGACAAGGGGATGTCACCGAGCAGATATTCCGCCAGCAACGGTGCCAGAAAGAACAGACTGACCGCCGCGCCGATGCCGCGCATTTTCATGGCCCCGCTCCCCGCTTTCGGGGGAGCTTATTTCACCTTGGGTTGCGGGTCGAGATGCGCCTCGGTCGGTGGGGCGGGGTGGCCGAGCAGGCCGCTATCGCTCAACCAATCCTCGATCTGCTGGGGCGAATGCTTGAGCGCGATCAGCTGCGTCGCCTCGCCCAGATTATAGGCATGACCCCCCGCGCGATAGATGTGGAGTTCGGCCGAGGCATGCGCCGCGCGGTAAAGGCCGAGCACGTCGATCGGCGGCTGCGAGCAGCATTGGTCGTCATTGGCCGCCGCCAGGAAGATCGGGGGCGAATCCCTGGTCACATGCTCCTCGCCATGGAGCGGCCCAGGAAAGATCAGCAATGCGAAATCGGGCCGCGACGAGATCGTGTCGATCGCATCGCCCTTGCCGCGCGGCGGCACGGGCGGGCTCAGGGTCACCATGCGCGCCAGCTCGCCGCCCGCGGAGAAACCCATCACACCGATGCGGTGCGGATCGACGCCGAACTTGCTGGCGTTGGCACGGACGAAACGGACCGCGCGCTCGGTATCGGCACGCGCATCCTCCAGCGTGTAGGGCGACCCTTCCTCGCGGAACAGCCGATAGCGCAGCACGAAGGCGGTGACGCCGCGGTCGACATACCATTTCGCAACCGCCTCGCCCTCGGTCGTGGTGACCAGCAAGGTGTGGCCGCCGCCGGGGATGACCACCACCGCGGTGCCGTTGGGATGCGCGGGCTGATAGAGCGTGACGCTCGGATTGTTGACGTGCTTGGTCCACCAATCCTGGCTGAGTTCGGGAATGGACGCGCGCGCCTCGAAGCCGGGCGCACCATGTTCCCATAAGGGGAAACGCTGCTGCGCCGAGGCGGCCCCGGTGATGAAGGACAGGCACGCGGCGAACAGGGCAAGGCGCTTCATCGACGATCCCCTCATCATGGTCACTTATGTTTGCGCTACCATCGCTCCGCCGCAACGTTGCTGTCAAGCAATCGGCCTAGCGACCAAGGTCGTAGGCCCGCCTCTCCCGCTTCACCGCTCCCCAATGTTTTGCATTTCGACATGGGCACAGGCCCACAATGCCGCTAACCAGCTTCGTTTTTTCGAGAGCTCAAGAATGACAGACACCAGCGTTCCCAATCGCATCTTCCCCAAGGCCAAGGACGACGCCGCAGCGGCGGCCCAGGTCAAGCATGTCGTCCCGCAGACATCCGATCCGGCCTATCGCCTGGCTTATCAGGACCCAGATTTCCTGCTGCGCGACGATCTGCGCCCGGTGCGCTTCCAGCTTGAGCTGATGAAGCCCGAAGTGCTGCAGGAAGAAGCCGGGATCGGGTCGACCTTCGTCATGTACGGCTCCGCGCGCATTCCTTCGCCCGAACAGGCCGAGGCGATCGTCGCCGCCGCCAAGACCGACACGCAGCGTCGCATCGCCGATCGGCTCAAGGCCAAGTCGCATTATTATGACGTTGCGCGCGAGCTGGCGCAGCTTGCCAGCAAGGCGCCGGTAAGCCTGGACGGCAAGCGCCAGTTCGTCGTCTGCTCCGGCGGTGGCCCCGCGATCATGGAGGCGGCCAATCGCGGTGCGGCCGATGTCGGCGCGGAATCGGTCGGCCTCAATATCGTGTTGCCGTTCGAACAGGCGCCCAACGCTTATGTGACGCCGCATTTGAGCTTCAATTTCCACTATTTCGCGCTCAGGAAGATGCACTTCCTGATCCGCGCGCGCGCGGTCGCGGTTTTCCCGGGCGGCTTCGGCACGTTCGACGAATTTTTCGAGCTCTTGACGCTCGTCCAGACCGGCAAGACCGCGGTCGTGCCGATCCTGCTCTACGGCAAGGATTTCTGGAACCGCGTCGTCAATTTCGATGCGCTGGTCGAGGAAGGGGTGGTCGCGCCGCAGGACCTCGACCTGTTCCGCTTCTGCGAAACCGCGCAGGAAGGCTGGGATTATGTCCAGGACTTCTACCGCACCAACAAGGAACCCCTGTTCCGCAAGGGCCGCGGCGAGAAGAAGTAAGATCCTCCCCGGAACGGGGAGGGGGACCGCGACGCGAAGCGGCGTGGTGGAGGGGCATAGCGGCTAGGCAAGAACCTAGCCGCTATGCCCCTCCATGCTACGCATGGTCCCCCTCCCCGCGGAGCGGGGAGGATTTTGGATTAAAGCGCCGCCTTCAAATCCTCGACCAGATCGAGGCGCTCCCACGGGAAGAAATCGCCTTCGGCCTTGCGGCCGAAGTGACCGTAAGCCGCGGTCTTCTGGTAGATCGGCTTGTTGAGGCTGAGATGCGTGCGGATGCTGCGCGGCGTGAGGCCGCCCAGCTTGCCGATCTTCATGATCGCCTGTTCGATCTTGTCGTCGCCGACCGTGCCGGTGCCGTGCGTGTCGACGTAGAGCGACAGCGGCTTGGACACGCCGATCGCATAAGCGAGCTGGATCGTGCAGCGCTGGGCGAGGCCCGCGGCAACGATATTCTTCGCCAGATAGCGGGTGATGTACGCCGCCGAGCGATCGACCTTGGTCGGGTCCTTGCCGCTGAACGCGCCGCCGCCATGCGGGGCCGCGCCGCCATAGGTGTCGACGATGATCTTGCGACCGGTCAGGCCCGCGTCGCCGTCCGGCCCACCAATTTCGAAGCTGCCGGTCGGGTTGATGTGATATTCGGTCGCGTCGGACAGCAATTCGGCCGGCAATATGTCGGCGATGACCTGCTTCACATAGGCTTTGAGCTCGGCCTCCTTCTCGCCCTCGTCATAGCCCTTGCCGTGCTGGGTCGAGACCACGATCGCGGTGGCGGCGACGGGTTTGCTGCCCTCGTAGCGCAGGGTCACCTGGCTCTTGGCGTCGGGTTCCAGGAACGGTGCCGCGCCCGAATGGCGGTCGGCGGCCATGCGCTCGAGGATCTTGTGGCTGTAATAGAGCGTCGCCGGCATCAGATCGGGCGTATCGTCGGCGGCATAGCCGAACATGATGCCCTGATCGCCCGCTCCTTCGTCCTTGTTGCCCGAGGCGTCGACGCCCTGCGCGATGTGCGCGGATTGCGGGTGGAGGTTGTTTTCGAAGCGGAAGGACTTCCAGTGGAAGCCTTCCTGCTCATAGCCGATCCGCTTGACGGTTGCGCGGACAACGTCCTCGACTTCCTGCTGCACGCCCGGCGCCCAATTGCCGGCTTCGTCCATGATCCCCTTGCCGCGGATCTCGCCCGCCAGCACGACCAATTGGGTGGTGGTCAGCGTCTCGCACGCGATGCGCGCTTCGGGGTCCTTGCTCAGGAACAGGTCCACGATCGCGTCCGAAATCTGGTCGGCAACCTTGTCGGGATGGCCTTCCGAAACGCTTTCGGACGTGAAGAGATAGTCGCTACGCATAGGGGGTCGGTTCCTCGGGTGGCGGCGTGCGAAAGTCGCACATAAAGCAATCGTTATATGCGGCCTCTAGCTTGCGCGGCGGCGGCTTGCAAACCCGATTGCCCCCAAGAAAAGCACGAGTAGCCACGGTAAAATGTTTCCGTAGCGCGCAAACAGGGTGGGGGCGTGCGCCGGTGGCAGCGGGCGTTCGATCGCGCCCGGCGTGCGCCAGGGCAGGGAGGCGAGCAGCCGGCCGTCGGCATCGATCACCGCGGAAATGCCGGTCGGTGTCGACCGCACGATCGGCAGCCCTTCCTCGGTCGCGCGCAGCCGCGCCTGGGCCAGATGCTGGGGTGGGCCCCAGCGCCCAAACCAGGCGTCGTTGCTGGGATTGAAGAGGAAGAGCGGCCGGTTGGCGCGATCGACGACATGGCCGGAGAAGACCATCTCGTAGCAGATCTGGATACCGACCTTGCCCAGGCCCGGGACATTGATGTCGCGCGGGCCCGGGCCGGCATCGAAATCCGTGTCGCCCGGCGCCAGCCGCGAAAGGCCGAGGTAGGACAGGACCGGCCGCATCGGCAGATATTCGCCATAAGGCACGAGGTGCGCCTTGTCGTAGCGGCCGAAGAGATGCGCATAGGGATCGAGCCCGAACGTGCTGTTGCTGGCCGACAGCGCATTGCCCTCCGCGTCGAACCTAACCGACTGTGCGCCCAGCAGCATCTCGTCCTTCGGGCCGAGCAAACTGGCGATGGCGAGGCGTGCGAGCGGATCCTGTTCGAGCAAGGCGGGCACGGCTACCTCGGGCCACAGGAGCAGGCGGCGGCGGGATCCCGGCTTGCCCGAAAGCGCGGTCAGACGGTGATAATTGTCCGCGCTCTGCGCCTCGTCCCATTTGCGGTCCTGGCCGATATTGGGCTGGACGACATGGAGCAGGATCGCCTTCGGATCATCGGGCGGCGGGGCATGGGGCAAGAAGGCCGATGCGACGCCGATGGCGGTGATTGCGCCAAGCGCGATCTGTGCCTTGCGGCGGGTCAGCGCGAGCCAGATCAGGCCGGCGAACAGGACGGTCAGGCCCGACAGGCCATAGGTGCCGATCCAGGCAGTCAGGCCGCGGATCGGCCATACCGGCACCCAGATTTCGGCAAGCGGGTTCCAGGCGAAGCCGGTGAAGACGCTGGCGCGCAAAAGCTCGTTCGCGATCCAGGCTGCGGCGAAGAGAAAAGGCAGCGAAACGGGCCTGTCGCGCGAGAAAAGCCATGCGGTGCCGGTCGCCAAGGCCGGGAAGATCGAAAGATAGAGGGAGAGCAGGAACACCGCGACCCAGCCGAGCCAGGCGGGCATCGCCGCCTGATAGGTGAAAGCGGTCGCGATCCAGTTCAGCCCAAGGCAGAAATGGCCGAGCCCGAACCACCAGCCCAGGCAAATGGCGCGACGCAGATCGTCGGCCCGATCGAGCAGCAAGGTCAGCCCTGCGAAACAGAGCAGGGTCAGCGGCCAAAGCTCCAGCGGCGCAAAGCCGCAGGCGGCGATTGCGCCCAGTGCGAAAGCGATCGGGGCGGCGCGGTTCGCGGGAATAGGCGGCATCGCCAAGCGATGTACCGCCCTTACGTCGTCGCGTCACGCCGCATCGTTGGGGTGACGTACGGCGCGGCGCGGGATAGAGGAGACCAATGTCGTTGCAGCCCTTCCATCTCGCCTTTCCGGTCCATGACCTTGCCGCCGCCCGCGCTTTCTATGGCGGGCTGCTGGATTGCCGCGAGGGGCGGAGTTCGGACCAATGGATCGATTTCGATCTGCGCGGGCATCAGATCGTCGCGCATCTCGATCCCGCCGCGAAGCCGGTCGCGGTCGCGAATCCGGTCGACGGACATGCGGTTCCGGTGCCGCATTTCGGGGTCGTGCTGGAATGGGACGACTGGCAGGTTCTGGCGGACCGGCTGACGGCGGCAGGCGTGCAATTCGGGATCGCGCCTTATGTCCGCTTCAAGGGGCAGGTCGGCGAGCAGGCCACGATGTTCTTCCTCGATCCTTCGGGCAACGCGCTCGAGTTCAAGGCCTTCCGCGACCCCGATCAATTGTTCGCGACCGCCTGATGCGCACCCCTCCGCCGACGATCGATCCGGATACGTACCGGGCGAGCGATCCCGCGCTCGGCAAGCTCGATGACGCGGCCGCGATCGCGCATTACCGCGCGCACGGCCGCGACAAGGGCGTGGTCGCATCGCCGCTGGCGCTGCGCGAAAATCTGCTGCTGTTCATCGAGGACGATATCTCGCTGCTCGAGATCGGGCCTTTCCATCGTCCGCTCAAGCGCGGGCCGAAGGTTGAATATCTCGACGTGCTCGATGCGAACCAGCTGCGGGCCCGCGCGGTGGAAACGGGTGCGGACGCTGCGGGCGTGCCCGACCTCATCCATCATGTCGGCGATCTCGACATCGTCGACCGGACTTATGACGCGGTGTTGAGCAGCCACGCGATCGAGCACCAACCCGATCTGGTCCGCCACCTCCAGCAGGTCGAGCGCATCCTCAACCCGGGCGGCGGCTATTTCCTGGTCATTCCCGACAAGCGCTTCTGCTTCGACCATTTCATCGCCGAAAGCACGATCGCGGACGTGCTGCAGGCCCACCACGAACAGCGGCGCGTTCATACATTGAAAAGCGTGATCGAACATCGCGCGCTGACCGTCCATAACGATCATCGGCGGCATTGGGCGGGCGAGCATGGCAATCCGGAACGCAATCGCACCGTGCGGGTCAAGGCGGCGCTGGACGAATATGAAGCGGCTGCTGGCGGCTATATCGACGTCCACGCCTGGTATTTCACGCCGCCCGCCTTTCGCTCGATCGTCACCACGCTTCGCGGGCTGAACATGATCGGACTGGAGGTCGCGGGCATCTATCACACTGCGCGCGACCGGAACGAATTCTGCGCGATTCTTAAAAAGCCCGCTTAGGCTTCAGGTCAGAAGCTTGGTGCCCTGCTCGCGCACCGCGGCACCGATCATGCCGGAGAAATAAGCAAGCATCGGCGGCAGCGAGACATGGACGCGGACGCAATCGTCCATCACCTCCAGCTTCGCCGGGATCGTCTGGCCCATCGCGACGATCTCGAGCGCCATCTCATAGTCGGCGGGCCAGGATGCGCGCACGTCGCCGACCCCACCCGGCATATGGCCGGCCAGTTCCGCGAAACGCGTCTTCAGCCGTTCGCGCGCACCGTCGCGGCCAAGCTTGTGCGGCACGTCGATCACTACAGGAACTGCCATCATTTCGCTCCCGACACGCGCCAGATGGTGTTGCCGACATCGTCGGCCACCAGCAATGCGCCGTCCTTGCCGATCACCACGCCGACCGGGCGGCCATGCGCCTCGCCTTTGGGGGTGAGGAAACCGGTCAGCACATCGATCGGCTTGCCGGCCGGCTGGCCTTTCTGGAATTTGACGAACACGACCTTGTAGCCCGACAGCGGGTCGCGGTTCCACGAACCGTGCTGGCCGATGAAGGCGCCATCCGCATAATTCGCGCCCAGCGTCTCGCCGCTGGCGAAGGCCAAACCAAGCGAGGCGGTATGTGCCCCAAGCGCATAATCCGGCCGGATCGACGTTTCGTTGATCAGCTCCGGCGGCGGATCCTTGGGGCGGCTGTCGGGATAATGGCCCCAATAATACCAGGGCCAGCCGTAAAAGCCGCCGAACTGCACGCTGGTCAGATAATCGGGCACCAGATCCGAGCCGAGCCCATCGCGTTCGTTGACCACCACCCAGAGCTGATGGCTGGTCGGCTCCCAGCCAAGGCCGACGGGATTGCGCAGGCCATAGGCATAGATGCGATGGCTGCGCGTCTTGGTGTCGATTTCCCAGATCGCTGCGCGGCCATCTTCCACGCGAGTGCCGCGATCGCCGACATTGGAGTTGGAGCCGACCGCCACATAGAGCTTGGACCCGTCGGGCGTGGCGATGACGTTCTTGGTCCAGTGATGGTTGATCCGGCCGGCGGGCAGGTCGACGATCTTGTCGGGCTTGGCGGTGATCCTGGTGTCGCCCACCTTGAACGGGAAGCGGAGCAATGCGTCGGTGTCCGCGACGTAGAGATTGTCGCCAACCAGCGTCATGCCGAACGGCGAATTCAGTCCGGAAACCAGCACGAAGCGCTGATCGGCGATGCCATCGCCATTGGTGTCGCGCAGCAGGGTTATGCGGTTGGCGCTTTTGGTGTCGGCCCCCGCATCCTGCTGGAGCTGTTTTTCGACCCAGCCGCGGAATCCGTCATTGTCGTCGGGCTTGGGCGGGGCGTTGGTCTCCGCGACCAGCACGTCGCCATTGGGCAACGCCAGCATCCAGCGGGGATGATCCAGCTTGGTCGCGAAGGCCTGGACCTTTAGACCGGCGGCGGGTGTCGGCGCCTGATTGGCTCTCCAGCCGATCGGCTTGGCGATCTTGAACAAGGGAAACAGGCCGGTGCGCGGCTGGACGATCTGCGGGTTGGTGCCCTCGACCGCGGCGACGTCGAGCGTGGCGCGCTGATGATTGCGCGTGACGAGGAATATCGCTCCCCCGACGATCACAACCAGGATCAGCATGGCGATCATGCTGAGGAAGGCGCGCTTGATCATGATCCGACAACGCTCCGATTAGGCAAAAGGGACCTTACTCGACAGGCGCGGCTTCCGCCGGCGGATGCAATCTTAAGCGCGCGACGCGGCGCGGATCGGCCTCGGTGACTTCGAGCCGCCAGCCGCTCGGGTGCGAAACGCTTTCGCCCGCCTGGGGCACATGCCCGGCGAGAACGGTTGCGAGCCCGCCCAACGTATCGACATCCTCCTCGACCTCGCTCAGGCGGGGATCGATCAGCTCGGCGACTTCCTCCAGCTCGGCGCGCGCGTCGGCCTGCCAGACCCCGTCATGCATCGGCACGAGCAATGCCGGCGTCGCCTCGTCATGCTCGTCCTCGATCTCGCCGACGATCTCCTCGACGATGTCCTCGATCGTGACCAATCCTTCGGTACCCGAATATTCGTCGAGCACGATCGCCAGGTGAGTGCGTGTCGCGCGCATCTCGGCCAGCAGGTCGAGCACGCCCATCGATTCGGGCACGAAACGCGGCTGGCGGATCAAGGGGGCTACGTTTGCGGGCGGCGTCTGACCGAGCGCCAGGATCGCGAACACATCCTTGATGTGGATCATGCCGATCACCTCATCCAGGCTGTCGCGATAGACGGGCAGGCGGCTGTGGCCGGCCTCGGCGAAGGCCGTCACCAGATCGGCAAAGCTGATATCCTCGGGCACGGCGATGATGTCCGCGCGCGGCACGCCGACGTCGCCCGCGGTGCTGTCGCCGAAGTCGAGCAGGTTGCGCAGCATCTGGCGCTCGGCGCCGGACAGGTCGCCCTTGGCGGGCGCCTCGTCTTCATGCTCCTCGATCGCTTCCTCGATCTGGTCGCGCAGCGTGGGTTCGGGCTCGTTGCCGAAGATCAGGCCGCGGATGCCGGCCCATAATCGTCCGCTATTACTGTCGTCAGGCATATTAGGGGTTAATCCTCACGCACGGCATAAGGATCGTCAATGCCGAGCGTAGCGAGCGCAACCCGTTCGATCTCTTCCATGGCCTCGGCTTCGGCCTCTCCCTGTTCATGGTCATAGCCTAGCAAATGCAGGGTGCCATGGACAATGAGGTGGGTCGCGTGATCTTCGACCGAAACATTCTTCTCCTGCGCCTCGCGTGCGCAGACGCCATGCGCCAGCACGATATCGCCCAGCAACGTCTCGCCATCGTCGTCGCCGGGATTGATCGCGTCGAGCAGATCGGGCTGCACCATCGGAAAGGACAGGACGTTGGTCGGCTTGTCTTTCTGCCGATAGCTATGATTGAGCGTCCGCACTTCCTCGTCGGACGTGTAGCGGACCGACACTTCGATGATCGTCGAGAGCGTGGCGATGTCGCCATGTGCGCTCGCCTCGATCGCGGCCCGCACCGCGCGATCGGCCAGACTGTCCCATTGTCCGCCGGGCCACGGACCCTCGACGGCTGTTTCCACGTGAATCATGTGGCGCGTTTAGGCGTTGGGGCCCTCATAGGCATCAACAATCCGTCCCACGATCGGATGGCGCACCACGTCGGCGGCGTTGAACCGCACCGTGGCGATGCCCTCGACACCTTCCAGCCGCCCGACCGCGTCGGCCAGCCCCGATTTGCCGATGTCGGGCAGATCGACCTGACGCGGGTCGCCGCACACCACCATCCGGCTGTTCTGGCCGAAGCGGGTGAGGAACATCTTCATCTGCGCGGGCGTGGTGTTCTGCGCCTCGTCGAGGATGATGAACGCGTCCGATAGCGTGCGGCCGCGCATGAAGGCGATCGGCGCGATCTCGATCTCGCCCGACGCGATCCGCCGCTCGACCTGCTCCGCCGGCAGCATGTCGTAGAGCGCGTCATAGAGCGGGCGGAGATAGGGATCGACCTTCTCCTTCATGTCGCCCGGCAGGAAGCCCAGCCGCTCGCCCGCCTCGACCGCGGGACGCGACAGGATCAGGCGCGTGACCTGGCCCTGGATCAGCATCTGCACCGCCTGCGCGACCGCGACATAGGTCTTGCCGGTGCCCGCCGGTCCCAGCGCGAAGATCACGTCGGACGAGGCGAGCGCATGCATGTAGCGCGTCTGCGTCACCGAACGCGGCACGATCGTCTTCTTGCGCGTGCGGATCATAATCGACGGGCCTTCTGCCACGTCGGTGCGGATGATGCCGTCGAGCGTGGGCTCGGCCGACATCTGGATCACCGCGTCGACCATGCCGGAATCGACGTCCTCGCCCTTGACGATCCGGTTATAGAGGCCGGTCAACACTTCGCGGGCCCGGGCGGCGGCGGCGGCTTCGCCTTCGATCTGCACCTTGTTGCCGCGCGCGCTGACGTAGACGCCCAGGCGATTCTCGATCGCGACGAGATTCTGGTCATATTCGCCGAACAATCGGCCGAGCAGCTGCGGCCTGTCGAAGAGGATATCGAGGCGGGCGCGGTCGCCGGCCTGGGCGGGAACGGGCTTGCGGCTCATTCGGTCCTTTCGAGTCTAGATCGCTACGATGCGGCGGCGTCGCGCGGAAAGAAAGCCGGAATCTGTGACGGTTTGACGCTTTTTTATCCGAGGCGGATTCGCGCCCACACCGGAAGGTGATCGGAAGCGTTGCGCGCCAGCAGCGAGCCGTGGACTCCCGACTCGATCACCTCGATCCCCGGCGTCACGAACATCCGGTCGAGGCGGCCGATCGTACGGCGGGCGGGGAAGCTTGCCCCCAGCGGCACGCATTCATGATGCTGGCCGAAATCGCGCAGGCAGCCGCCGCTGCGCCATTCGTTGAGGTCGCCCGCCATCAGGGTCGGCAGCCGCTCGGGCTGATGATCCAGCTCGGCCAGTATCGTGCGCGCCTGCTTGCGCCGCCACAGGCCGGACAGATCGAGGTGCATGCCGACCAGCCGCAACATCCCCTGCCGCGTGCGCACGTCGGCCAGCACCGCGCCGCGCGGCTCGAGCGAGGGAAGGTGGAGCGGCATGTGCCGCACGAGCTCGACATTGGGGCCGACCAGCACCGCATTGCCGTGCCAGCCGATGCTGCCGGGGCGCATCTCGTAGGGCACCGGCCGATAGGCGCTATGCTCGGCCAGCATGTGCAGCGGAATCGCGCTGTGGCGCTCGCCGAATCGCCGGTCGGCTTCCTGCAGCAGCACGATGTCGGCGCCGATCTCGGCCAGGATTTCGAGGATGCGTTCGGGGCGGCGGCGGCGGTCCGGCGCGATCGCTTTCCGAATATTATAGCTCGCCACCAGCACCATGACGAAACGAACCGCAATCCCCGCCAACCGTTCCCGCAACGATATTTCAGCCCTGCTGCAACTGCGACAAAGCTGCAACAGGTAACCGCTTTCTACCTGTGGAAAAGTCCCATGTTGCAGCGCCAAAAGAGCGCGTGTAACTTTTCTGTCATATTGGCGAACAACAGGCGCCAAGGGTGACATGAAGTTGTCATAAAAGCCGGTCAGGGCCGGTAGGTAACCACGAAACGGGGGTCCTTAGGAATGAAGAAGCTTCTCGTCGGCTGTGCGCTTTCTGCGCTCGCAGCCACCGCACTCCATGCACAGGAAACGACGTCCACGATCCGCGGTAGCGTTACCGCCAACGGCGCACCTGTTGCAGGCGCGGTGGTCAAGGTTACGCACATCCCGTCGGGAACAGTTTCGAACGCCGTCACCAATACGGATGGCAGCTTCACCGCCAGCGGTCTGCGCGTCGGCGGTCCTTACACGGTGGTCGTTTCGGCGGCCGGCTATTCCGACCAGACGGTCACCGACATCCAGACCATCGTCGCCCAGGCCTATGAGCTTCCGATCGAGATGACGGCCGCCGGGCAGGAAGTCGTTGTGACCGCCTCGCGCGTCAAGGGCGCGGGCCTTGTTTCCTACGGCCCGGCCACCGTTCTCAACACCAATCAGATCAGCAAGGTCGCCTCGGTGAACCGCGACATTCGCGACCTGATGCAGCGCGATCCGTTCGCGACGCTCGACAACAGCCAGTCGACCGGCCGCCAGGTGACTTTCGCGGGCGTCAATCCGCGCTTCAACCGCTTCACCGTCGATGGTGTGCCGATCACCGACAGCTTCGGCCTGAACCCCGACGCGCTCCCGTCGCGCCGCGGCCCGGTGCCGCTGGACTCGATCGGCCAGTTCGAAACCAAGGTCGCGCCCTACGACATCCGTGAAGGCTTCTTCCAGGGCGGCGTGATCAACGCCGTGCTGCGTTCGGGTACCAACAATTTCCAGGGCACGGGCTTCTACAGCTTCAGCTCGGACAAGCTGCAAGGCGATCGGACCAAGCCTTACGGCACCAACACCACCGGCAACATCAACGTGCCCAGCTACACCAGCAAGGACTTTGGTGCCGAGCTGTCGGGCCCGATCGTGAAGGACAAGATCTTCTTCATGATCGCCGGCGAGCGCGTTCGCGCCAGCCTTCCGGTTCCCTACGGCACCGTCGACGACAATGCCGGTGCGCCGGTCGCGGGCCTGACCTCGACCGTGTTCAACCAGATCACCGGCATCGCCAACAGCAAGTATAATGTCGATGCCGGCGGCATCCTCAAGAATAACGGCGACAAGGACGACCGCCTGGTCGGCAAGCTCGACTTCAACATCTCGTCGTCGCAGCGCTTCTCGGTCACCGGTATCTATACCAAGGATTCGATCCTGACGCCGGGCACCACCAGCGGCACCAGCCTGTCGTCGCTGTCGGACGATTATGTGAAGCCCAACCGCGTGATCGCGGGCGTGGCGCAGTTGAACTCGGAATGGTCGTCGCAATTCTCGACCGAAGCCCGCGTCGTCTACAAGGATTATAAGTCGGGACAGACCCCGATCCTCGCCGATACCGCGATGGCCACGGTCTGCGCCGCGCCGACGTCCGACCGTACCACCGGCGGTTCGGCCACGAGCTGCGCGCCGAACACGCCGACCGTGATCGTCGGTCCGCAGACCTCGGCCCAGGCCAATGCGCTGCGCATCAAGACCTTCGACGCCTCGCTGCTCGCGCGCGGCAATTTCGGCGACCATGTCGTCCGCGCCTTCGCCGAGTATCAGAACTCGAAGAATTACGACCTGTTCGTGAACGGCGCCAAGGGCAGCTATTATTTCGACTCGGTCGCCGACTTCCAGGCGGGCAACGCGTCGACCTTCAGCTATTCCAACGCGACGACGCTCAATCCGAACGACGCGGCGGCGCTGTTCACCTACCAGACCTACACGTTCGGCGCGCAGGACGACTGGAAGATCAGCCGTGCCTTCAGCATCTCTTACGGTGTTCGTTACGACATGTATGGCGGCAGCAGCACCCCGCCGGCCAACGCCGCCTTCCAGGCACGCGAGGGCTTCGCGAACACGTCGTTCATCAATGGCAAGGTCCTGTTCCAGCCGCGCTTCGGCTTCGACTGGAAGCCGGTCAGCCGGCTGATCGTCCATGGCGGCGGCGGCCTGTTCGGCGGCGGCACGCCGGACGTCTATGTCGGCAACAGCTTCTCGGCCTCGGGCGTGCAGCCGGCTTCGGTGAGCGCGGCGGTCAACTCGGCCGGCGTCTACACGATCAACGGTGCGCCGGCGAGCGCTGCGGCTGGTGGCGCATTGCTCAACAATGTCAGCCTGACCTCGATCCCGGGTTCCGCCAACGCGCTGCTCAAGGGTTCGACCACGGCATCGGTTTCGGCGATCGATCCGAACTTCAAGATCCCGTCGCAGTGGCGCGCTACCCTGTCGGCCACTTATGATCTGAACCTCGGGCCGTTGGGCGATCACTGGTTCTTCGGCGGCGACCTGCTCGTCTCCAAGGTGAAGAATGCGCTGCTGGTGCAGGATTATCGCAACCGTCCGATCACCGGTGCGAATGCGACCACGCCGGATGGCCGTCAGCGTTACTATGACGTGCAGTGCGGTGCCGCTGCGGGCACGGCGTGCGCCGATACCAATGGCGATTATGTCCTGACCGACACGCATCGCGGCAAGGGCTTCGTCGCGGTCGCGCACTTCGACAAGGCCTGGTCCAACGGCCTCGATATCAACGGCAGCTTCACCTACCAGAACGTGAAGGACCAGCAGGCCTTCACCTCGTCGGTCGCCTCGTCGAACTATAACAACGGCGCCTATTTCGATCCGAACGGTGGCGCTTATGGCCACTCGAACGACGAAGTGAAGTACTCGATCAAGTACAACGTTTCGTACGAGCATGAGTTCTTCGGCGACAACAAGACGCGGATCGACATCTTCGGCCAGACCCGCATCGGTGCGAATTACAGCTACACGTTCCAGGACATTTCGTGCTGCGGTTCCAGCCGTAGCCAGGTGTTCGGCACGGTGGGCACCAACACCCACTATCTGTTCTATGTGCCGACGGTCGACGATTCCAAGGTCGTCTATGCCAACGATGCGACCAAGGCCGCGATCGAGAGCCTGATCACGTCGACGGGTCTGGCGAAATATCGTGGCCAGGTTGCGCCCCGCAACGCGTTCCACGATCCCTGGTTCACCAAGATCGACCTCCACTTCGAACAGCAGGTCCCGACCTTCGTTGGTCATTCCAAGATCACGCTGTTCGGCGACGTCGAGAACGTGCTCAACCTGATCGACCACAATTGGGGCCAGCAGCTGCGCACCTTCTTCCCCTACTACAAGTCGGTGGTGCAGGTTTCCTGCGTCGCCAATGGGGCGAACGGCTGCGCGCAGTACAAGTATAGCGCTGCAAGCTCGGCCTCCACGCTTGCCGACCAGCTCATCACTGTGAACGGCTCGTCGCTTTACGCGGTCCGTGTCGGTGCGCGCATCAGCTTCTGATCCGCAGACCGACCGATACAAAAAGGCCCGTCGCTCTTCGGAGCGGCGGGCTTTTTGTTTGCCTGCCGATTGGAAGACGCGCTCCCGATCGGAAGGCGCGTAGGGGAATTCAGGGGATATGTTCGCCCGGGTCTGTCCCCCAGATCGCGTTCTGCTCGATATAGCCGACCTTCTCGCCGATCTGGATGCGGCAGAACTGGCCGTCGCATTTGGAGATGCGGCCGATCACGCCCGGCTCGGCCTGCCACAGCAGGTTGGCGTCGTCGCTCGGGCCCGACCGGATCGGGCGAAGCCCGCCCGCCACGACCACGCCGGTCCGGCGCGCCGCGAGCAATTGCGCGAGCATCCAGCCCGAGCTGCCGTCCTGTTCCTGCACGCGCCGCCAGGGGCCGACCACCTGCAACACCTTCACGGGCAGATCGCGGCGCTTGTAGAGCCAGAGCGCGGGATAGGTGCGGTCGGGGCCGGTACGCATGAGCGCCTGTCCGGCGGCGATGGATGCCCAGTAAGGCAATGGCCGTTCCTGGGCGATGAGCGGCGCGGCGGCGGCGGCCGCCAGCGTGGCGGCGAGGGTCAGCTTGCGAAGCATGGCCGCTCCATACAATCAGGGATGCGTTCGGGGAAAGGGCGTCAGCGCGGATGCGCCTCGAGCCAGGCGATCACCTTGTCGGGCGTGCTTTCGACATAAGGATCGTCGTCGTCGCCCGTGTCGTTGATGCCCGGCTCCTCGAACCAGGCCTTGATCACGCCATCGTCGATCACCATCGCATAGCGCCAGGATCGCTGGCCGAAGCCGAGATGATCCTTGTCGATCAGCATCCCCATCCGGCGCGTGAAGGCGCCCGATCCGTCGGGCACCAGCTTGATCTTGGCCAGGCCAAGATGCTTGCCCCATTGATACATGACGAAGGCGTCGTTGACTGAGATGCAGAACACCTCGTCCGCGCCCGCGGCGCGCAGCGCGTCATATCCGCGCTCGAAGGCGGGGCATTGCTCGGTGGTGCAGGTCGGCGTGAACGCACCCGGCAGCGAGAAGAGCACGATCCGCCCTTTGCCGAACAGCTCGCCTGTTTGCCGGTCCTGCCAGCGAAAGGGATTGTCGCCGCCGATGCTTTCGTCGCGCACGCGCGTCTTCAAGGTCACGTCGGGGATTTCGCGGCCGATCATCAGGTCACTCCTTGGCTCATACGGAGGAACCTGAAGAGGTCAGAACCTACTGGATCGGGCCTTCCGCGCGGCCCTGAACGAACTGATCCACATAGGGGTTGCCGCTGTCGTACAATCGGTCGCGCGGGCCGATCCAGACGATCTTGCCCTCATAGAGCATGGCGACGCGGTGCGCGATCTTGCGTGCCGACGCCATGTCGTGCGTGATGGTGAGCGCGGTCACGCCCAGATCCTCGACCAGGCTGACGATCAGATCGTTGATCACGTCGGCGCGGATCGGGTCGAGCCCGGTGGTGGGCTCGTCGAAGAAGATGATCTCGGGCCGCGGCGCGATCGCGCGCGCCAGCGCAACGCGCTTCTGCATGCCGCCCGACAATTCGCTCGGCCGCAGATTGAGCACGCGCTTGTCGAGCCCGACCCGCTCCAGATTCTCCAGCGCGATCGCCTTCATGCGGGAAACGTCGGTGCGGCGCCCCTGGGTGAGGCCGAACGTGACGTTGCGCCAGATCGGCAACGAATCGAACAGGGCCGAGCCCTGAAACAGCATTCCGAATTTGGCGCGCATCGCGTCGAGCGCGCGACCCTGCAGTCCGACCACTTCCTCGCCATCGACCTTGATCGATCCGTGGTCGGGTTGGAGCAGACCGAGGATGCATTTGAGCGTGACCGACTTGCCGCTGCCCGATTGGCCGATGATCGCCAGGCTCTCGCCCGCCTCGACCGCGAGGCTGACCCCGTCGAGCACGACATTGCCGCCAAATTCCTTGGATATGCCATCGAGCAATATCTTGGGAACCGCGCTCGCCATCAGCCGAACACCATCGCGGTGATCAGGAAATTGGACGACAGGATCAGCACGAAGGCGCTCACCACCGCGTTGCGCGTGGCATTGCCGACGCCCGCCGCGCCGCCGCTCGTCCGGTAGCCGTGATAGCAGCCCATCAGCGCGATGAAGAAGCCGAACACGCCGGCCTTGACCATCGCCATCTTGAAATCGTCCACGCTCATATATTGGCGCGTGACGGTCAAATAATTGGCGGAGTTGAAGTGCAGCTTCTGCACCGCCAGCAGCCAGCCGCCGAAAATCCCGATCGCGTTGGCCGCGAGCACCATGAGCGGCAATGCGACCACCGCGGCGAACAGGCGCGGCGCCATCAGATAGCGATAGCTGTCGGTACGCAGCGTGGTGAGCGCGTCCAATTGCTCGGTCACGCGCATCGTCCCGATTTCGGCGGCCATCGCGGAAGAGACGCGGCCCGCGACCATCAGGCCGACCAGCACGGGACCTAGCTCGCGCACCATACCGATCACGACCACGGCGGGTACGGTGGACGTGGCGGAGAAGCGCGATCCGGCGGTGTAGATCTGCTGCGCCAGGGCGGCACCTGTGAAGATTGCGGTCAGCCCGACCACGGGCAGCGAGAACCAGCCGATATGCGCGAGCTGTTCCAGGAAGCGGCCAGGATAATAAGGGGGCAGCAGCGCACGGCCGATCGTACGCAGCGCGAACAGGGCGACACGGCCCACGGCGGCGAACATGCCGATGACGAGACGGCCGATCGCAGCGAACGGGGCAAGCAGGGCCGGCGCGGGTTTGGAAGCGGGCATCTCTTCCCGCTCTAGCGGCGGAGTGTGGCGGCGGGCAACCCTAAGCGATTAACATCGGTCGCATCTGGGGCGAGGGGCCTGTCATCGCGAAGCGAAGCGACGAAGCAATCCAGCTCGGCACGCGGGCTGGATTGCCTCATTCCGTTCGCAATGACCTTCGATAGCCTTATTGCGCGAACTTCTTGGCCATCTCGGCCCGGGTACGATCGATCGCGGCGAGCGCCTGGGCACGGTCTGCTTCGGACAGATTTTGGTCGGTGCGGATTTCGTCCATCGCCCTGCGCAGCTCTTCCTGCACCTCGCGGTCGATCTCCGCCATGTCGACGCAACCCATCGAGAGCCGCTGAATCGCCGCCTGATCGCTTTCGCCGGCCGGGGCGGGTTTGGCATGGGTGCAATCGCGTTCCAGCTGGGTGCGCGCCTCGATCATTGCGTCATGGCTGATCTTGGCGAAATCCATGTGGGCCACCTCGCGGCGGGCCATCCGCCCGGCCTGGCGTGCCTGCTGGGCGGCGTCGCGGACCTGGGCATGGATCATCGCGATCTGTTCGCGCGACATCACGCCGTTCATGGGCATAGGCGGCATAGGGGGCATCGGTGACATTGGCGACATCGGGCTGAGCGGCGGGGCCATGCCGGCCATCGGGACCGGGGCTGCGGGTGCCGCGGGAGGAACCGGCTGGGCGGCGGCCAGCGGAGCGGGGGCGGGATCGACCGTCTCGCTGCTGGTCTGATCGTCGCGGCCATTATCATTGCTGCGGTCGTCAGCGTCACTGCCGACGGCATTTTCGGTCGCACCATTGCCATTGTCCGCGACCATGATCAGTTTGGCTTGCGGCTGCGCGTGGAAGATCGGCTTGACCGAAGCCGGCGCGATCTTGGACGGCGCGGCGATACTGCCCGAGGCGGTGAGGCCCAGGCCCAGGCCGACGAGGACGGTCGCAAGCGCGGCACCGGCGAGACGGCGGGCGCGGCTGCGGGTCGACTGCGCGATCATGGTGATTCTCCTTTTGAGTTCGGTGGCCGGGCCGAGCGCACAGGCGGCGGCGCCAGGCATTCCGGCGGCGGCCGACTTGATCAATGCGCGACCATAGTCGGACCGGGATTCAGGGGACGCGCCGAGCACGGTGGCATCGCAAGCGAGTTCCTGATCGGCGCGGAAGGCGCGATAGGCCCAGTGCGCGATCGGATTGAACCAGTGGAGCGCGAGCATCGCCAGCGCCGCGCCGTTGGCGACCAGGTCGCCGCGACGATGATGCGCGAGCTCGTGAGCCAGCGCGAGCTGTTGCTCGGCGCCGGTATAGCGCCGCTCGAAATCCTCGGGCAGCAATATGTGGCGATGGAAGATGCCCGCGGCGAGCGGACCCGACACCACCGGGCTCAGCCGCACCTTGATCCCGCCGCGCAGGAAGCCGCCATCGGCATGTTCGAGCGCGATGCTCATGAAGCGATGGTGCCGGCCAAGCTGCCAGGCGAGATAAGCGGCGGCGCCGCCGAGCCAGAGCATCAGGCCGATCGACAGCCAGTCGACCGAGATTTGCGGTGCCGTGGCGGTAACCTGCGTCGCGGCCGCTGAAGGCGCCTGCGTGGCGCGGAGCGCGGCGGCGGCGATCAATTTGGCGAGATCGAGATGGACGGGCACCTTTTCGACCGGCACCGCGCTCTCGGGAATGCGCGGCAGGATCATGCGGAGCGCGGGCAGCAGCCAGAGCAGATAGGCCGCCTGCGCGCCGAAGCGCCGGGCTACCGGTCCGCGCAAGGCGAGCACGACCAGCATCAGCAAGGTCGATGCGGCCAGCGCTTCCAGCGCCCATCCGATCATGATTTAAGATCCTTCAGCAGGGCCTCGAGATCGGCGATGTCTTGGTCGGTCAGGCCTTCATTGGCGGCGAGATGTGCGACCAGCGGCGCGGCGCGGCCGCCGAACAGGCGATCGACCAGCTTGCGCGTCTCGCGCATCGCATAATCGGCGCGCTCGACCGCGGGGCGGTAGAGATAGCGGCGCCCGTCTTCCTCATGCACCAATGCGCCCTTGGTGAGGAGGCGCCCAAGCATGGTCTTGACCGTCCGCTCGCTCCAGCCGCGTTCCTGTGGGATACGTTCGGCGACCTCGGAGGCGGTCAGCGGGGAGTCCGCCCACAGCACTTCCATCACCGCCTGTTCGCCTTCGCTGATTCGTTCCGCCAACGTGATTCTCCGATTACACGCGTAGTCATAACTGACTACACCTGTAATCGTCAAGCGGTTTTGCGGTGGGGTTAGCGTGACCTCAACCGCCAGGTGGCGCAGGGCGTCCTAGACGTGCACCAGCCCTGCCGCCGGCTGATTGAAATTCCCGGTCGGGAATAGCGCCTTCCCCGCGCGCTCGGGATCGATCGCGAAATTCTCCGCCGCCACGCCCGCGATCACCGCGTCGAGGCCGATCGTCGGCTTCAGGTCGCGCTGCTCGTACAGGCTGGACTGCGACAGGCCCGGCCAGTCGGCGAGCACGCGCCCGCCCTTGACCGCGCCGCCGAACAGCATCGCGGCCGACGCGGTGCCGTGATCGGTGCCGCCCGTGCCGTTGACCGCGGCGGTGCGGCCGAACTCGGTCGCGACCAGCACCACCGTCTGATTCCAGACCGGGCCGAGATTGTCGCGCAACGCGCCGACCATCACATCGAGCGCGCGCAGCTGTGCGGTCAGCCGGCCCTGCTCGCCGGTATGCGTATCCCAACCGCCGGTTTCGAGCATGGCGATGCGCGGCCCGTCGGGTTTGGAAAGGAAGCTCGCGGCGAGCCGGCCGAGATCCTCGGGCTTCTGCCCCGGCGCCTGGCCCGCCGCCATACCGCGCGCGGCGAGCGCCTCGTCCCACATTGCGTGAAGCTGGTTGTCGCCCTGATACATCCGGCCGACGCGCGCGAGCAGATCGTCGGTCGGCTGGGGCAGGCCCGAGGGCGCGAAGGAGGTGACGTCGGCGGGGCCGCGCAAGGCCGGCGGCACGGTCGGCGCAAAGGCGATCGCCTCGTCCCTGGAGCGCGGCATCAGCCCGACCAGCCGGTTCATCCAGCCGTCGCGCTGCGCGTAGGGCGTGGTGCCGCCGGTTTCGAGCACATTCTGCCCGTCGAAATGCGAGCGGTCGCGATAAGGGGAAGCGGTGGCATGGACGAACAAAGCCTGGCCGGCGGAGAACATCTTGCCCGCCTCGGGCATGGCGGGATTGAGCGCGAAATGGCCGTCGAGCTTGATCGCGGTCGTCGGGTCGATCGCGATCTCGCGGCGCAGGCTCGCATAATCCTTGTCGCCATAAGGCACGACGATATTGAGCCCGTCGGCGGCGCCGCGCTGGATGATGAAGACGAAGCGGCGGTCGGTCGGCACGCTGGCCAATGCCATCTGCGGATTGACCAGGATCGCGCCCGCGCCGGCGGCGGCGAAGCGCAGGAATTGGCGGCGGGGGAGAAGCATCGCTCTACCTTCTCTGGAATTCGGGGCTGACAAGGAGCAGCGCCAGTGCCGTCGGCCCGCTTTCGGCCTGCGACAAGGCGGTTGCGGTCGCCGGGCTGAGCTGGCCCGGCAGCAATTTGGGCGCGAGTTCGCGCGCGTCGATCTGTCCGCCCGCCTGCGCCGCGAAGCGCTGCGCAAGCTCGACCCGGCGCATCAGTGCGTCGGGCGCGGCCCAGCTCGCCGAAACGTCGTCGAAGCCCGCGGGCGATCCCGGCCGCCAGATCGGCTGGCCAAGCTGGTTGAGCAAGGGCGCGGCATCCATCTTGCCCAGATCCTTGCGGCCGAGCCCGCGCAAGGCGGACACCGTCCAGTCCCACGGCGTCTTGAACTTGGGTTCGCCCGGCACCCAGCTTTCGGGCGCCTCGATCATCGCGCGATAGACGTGCGGCAGATGGCCGTGGCTGTCGAGATAGGCCTGGCTCATCCGCTCGACCAGGGCCGGCGGGGGATCGTCGGCGACGAAATGGCGCGCGAGCTTGGTCGAGAGATGCTTCGCGGTGGCGGGCGATTGCGCAAGATCGTGCAGCACGGCGCGCGCCTGCGCTTCGCCACCTTCGCCATAATGTTTGCCGATGATGGTGCGCGTGCCGGGTTCGTGAATGCCGGGGCGGAACATGAAGGCGCCGACCTCGACATTGTCCTGGGCCGCCATCGGCCCGAGCCCGCCCACGCTCCAGCCGGTCAGCGCGCGCGCGAACTCGATCACGTCATTCTGATCGTAGCCGGTGCGTACGCCGAGCGTGTGCAGCTCCATGATCTCGCGCGCGAGATTCTCGTTGAGGCCGATCTTGCGGTCGGGGCGGCGCAGGTTGGCGCGCTGGCCGAACGGGCTGTTCGGGCCGACCGAGCGGAACTGATCGAGATAATAAAGCATCGCGGGATGCTGCTCGACCGCGACCAGCATATCCTCGAACTTGCCCATCATATGCGGGCGGATCGCGTTCAGCTCGAAGTCGGCGGCGTAGATGCCGACCTGCGGCTTCTCGATCGAAAGCGCGAAATGGTTGGACCAGAAGCTCGCCAGCCGCTCGGCGAAGGGCGTCGGGGTGGTGATCGCATTCTGCATCCGCGCATTGATCGCCAGCCGATAGGTGTCGCGCACTTCGACGTTGAGCGCCTCGCGGCGTTGCTGGCGCATCAGCTTGGCCTGCGCGTCGTCCGCCATCGGTGCGGGTGGGGATACGGGCATTGCATTCGGATTGGGGCCGGGCACGGGGACGCCGGGCGGGGTCGGCGCTGCGCCGGCTTTCTTGATGAGCTCGCCGACCTCCTCGAAATAGGCATGGGCGAGGGTGCCGGGGGCGGGCAGGATCGCGAAGGCGGCGGGCTTGGGATCGAAGGCGTCTATCTGGTCGATCAGCCAGCTTTTGGGATTTTCGGGCGGCGGCTCGTCGGGGCGCGCGCCGAGCCCGAAGCGGTTGAGCGCGATCGCCTGCGTCTGGGAGCCGGGGAGGGACATTATCGAACTCCGTCCTGTTCCCCCACTAACGCACCAGCCCCCGGAATCCGTCGTTCATTTCGATGGCGGCGGACCGCCCGGCCCATCCATACCGGATGGGTGGGGCGGGCCCTGGCGGAAGGGGCCGCCTTCTTTCAGCGCCTCGGCCATCTTCTTGCGCTGATCCACCGGCAAGGTCGCAGCGAACTGGATCATGCGATGCTCCAGATTGGTGCGCAATGCCATGTCCGACGCGCGCGCCTGATCGAGCCTGGCGTTGATCGCATTGGCATCGAATTGCGGCTGGACGAAAAGGCGCGCCGCTTCGGCGCGATCGGCGCGGGCCGCGCGGAGCGCGGGCAGCTGCTGGTGCACCGCGTCGCGGATCGTCTGGCGGAGCGCCTGACGCTGCGCATCGGGCAAGGATTCCGCCACGCGCATCCGCCAGCCGCCGCGGAAGCCCATGCCGCGGTCGTGCGTCCAATGCCAGATGCTGCCGCCGATGATGCCGAGCAGGAATACGTTGGCGACCAGGCTGACGATCAGCAGGACAAGCGGCCAGCGCTTCACAGCGTATTCTCCTCGGCCGAATAATCGAGCGCGGGAACGTCCTGGGCATATAATTGGACATTGGCGCTGATCGGCTCGAGCGCGGCGGTTGCGGCCGAGCCGGCCAGCATCCCGCTCGCCCCCGCCATCGCCAGCGCAAGCCCGCTCCACCAGAGCTTCGCCCGGCCGGCAAGGCGGCGCTTGCGCGGCGCGGCCTCGATCACCATCGCGCGCAAAGTGCGCGACGGTTCGGCTGCCTTGTGCGCGAACAGCAGGGCATCGATCGAGTCCGCCTCGGCCAGCAAGGCTTGCGCGTGCGGATCGGCGCGCGCAAACGCCTCGGCGGCGGCGCGTTCCTCTTCGGGCCAGCGATTGGGCGTGGCGCCATAGGCCGCGACCAACGTCTCGAAACGGTTCAGGTCCATCTCACTCATCGGCTTCCTCCAGCCGTGCCTTCAAGGCGCGGCGCCCCCTTGCCAGCAAGCTTTCCAAAGCGTCGACCCCGATCCCCATCAAGGCCGCCGCCTCCCGATTGGGAAGCTCCTGATAATATGTAAGCACGATCGCCTCGCGCTGGCGCGCCGCGAGCGAGGCAAGCGCACGCCCGACCGCGTCGCTCTGCTGTTCGGCCGAAATCTCCGCGTCCGCAAGCGGCGCCGGATCGGGCGCGTCCCATGTCTCCGGCAGCGCCACCTCGCGCCGCTTGCGCAGGCGATCGGTGCAGAGGTTGAACGCGACGCGGTGCATCCAGGTGTCGAACTTGGCCGCGCCCGGTCGCCACGAGGCCGCGCTCTTCCAGACGCGCAGGAAGACCTCCTGCACCACGTCCTCGGCCTCGGTCCGATCGCCCAGCAGGCGATGCGCCAGCGCGGTCATGCGCGGCAGCTTGCGGGCAACCAGCGCCTCCGCCGCATGCACGTCTCCCTCGCCGACCCGTCGGACCAGTTCTCCGTCGGGATCGTCCGGAATCAATAAGGAGGCCTCCGCCGCTCATAGCCAGTCACGCCGGTCTACTGCTCCGACGCATTCCCTCCCCGCATAGCGTGTCGTTCGTCCTCCGTCAGCACGCCATCATGGTTGGCGTCCATCCGCGCGAAGCGGCGGGCGAGGATCGCGTTGATCTCGGTGGCGTCGAGATAGCCGTCATGGTTGGTGTCGAACCGGTCGAACATGCGCGACCCGTCATGCTTGGGCGCCTGCGCATCGGCCGAGCCGCCTTTCCCGCCCTCGCGGTGGTGGCCGCCCATCATCCCGGCGCGGGCGGCGAACTCGTCCTTGCTGATCCGGCCGTCATGATCGGTATCGAGCGCCATCAGCCGCTCGCGCGCCTTGGCCGCCCAGGCGTCGAACGAGATGCCGTCCGCAGCGGGTGCGGCGGCGGGGGTGGGCGGCGTCTGGGCCGCGGCCGCGGTGGCGAGGCCGAGCAGGGCGGCCGCGAGGGGTAGCTTGCGCATTGTCACTCCGTAGTACGAACTCTCTCGTCCGCTCTAACGGAGCACAGCGCGTTTCCCGTCGGTCGCCCGCGGCAGTCGCCGCCACCCCGTTCGGGCTGAGCTTGTCGAAGCCCTGTCCTTCTTGTCCGCGATCAGGAGGAAGGACGGCCCTTCGACAGGCTCAGGGCGAACGGGTGGTCGACCAGGCTCAGGGCGAACGGGGGGTGTTACCTTAGGCGATCTTGAGGCCTTCCTTGTTCATCGCGGTGGTGAGCGCCTTGTTCTGCTCCGCGCTGAGCTTGGCCTTGAGGCGGGGGAAGAGCGTGTCTTCCTCCTCGCGGATATGCTTCTCCACGTCGGTGCGGAACTGGCGGATCTTGGCGATCCAGGCGGGCGAGTCCTTGGCCATCATGGTGAGGTCGTAGAGATACTGCTTCACATAGCCGTGATCGTTGTTGAGGTGATCGGCGGACTCGGCCTCGCCCGCATCGCGGAGCGCGGGATAGACCGCATTCTCCTCCTCCATCGCATGCTTGGCGAGCATGTGCTTGAGGTTCATCAGCAGGGTCGCGCGCTTGGTCGTGTTCTTCTCGGTCGTGGCCTCGATCGCGTCGAACACCTTGAGGGTGAGCTGATGTTCGGCCTTGAGCGCCTCGTCCCAATCGCCGGCGAGCATGGTCGGCGCCTGGACCGCGAACTTGCGCGCGACATTGGCGGCGAGACCTACCGCGAGACCGGCCGCGCCGGCAGCGATCAGCTTGCCGGTGCCGTTGAGCTCGGAGCGGGTGGGCTTGCGGGTGCGCGCGGAAGAACCAGAGCTTTCGAACCGGCCATTGTCGTCGCGCGCCTCGGCACGGGCATTGGCCGAACGCTTGGCGCTGGTGGTCGAGCGGGATCGGGTCGCAGTCGTTGTAGCCATCGAACTACTCCTTTGCAGGGCGCCTATGCGGCTGGCGCCAGGTCGGAGCGTTCAACGCCTGAGCAAGCGAAAGTTCTCATTTTCCTCGCAATTCGTCGAGCCACAGGCTCGCCGTGCCGTCGGACGGCGCCCGCCAGTCGCCGCGTGGCGACAGACTGGCAGCAGCCGAGACTTTGGGGCCGTTGGGGATGGCCGAGCGCTTGAACTGGCTGATCTGGAAGAAGCGGTAGAGGAAGATCTCCAGCCATTTCCTGATCGTGTCCAGATCATAGGCATTGCGGCCTTCGAGCGGGAAATCGATCGGCCATTCGCCGGCCTCCGCATCCCGCCACGCATGCCAGGCGAGGAAGGCGATCTTCGACGGGGCGAGGCCGTGGCGCACGGTATAGTGCAGGAAGAAATCGTGCAGCTCGTAGGGGCCGATCTTGTCTTGCGTGCTCTGGATCGCGCCGGAGGCATCGGCGGGGACCAGCTCGGGCGAGATCTCCGTGCCGAGGATATCGATCAGGATGCGGTTGGTCTCGCCGTTGAACTGTCCGGTCTTGACCGCCCAGCGGATGAGATACTGGATCAACGTCTTGGGGACGCCGGCATTGACCGCATAATGGCTCATCTGATCGCCGACGCCGTAGGTGCACCAGCCGAGCGCGAGCTCCGACAGATCGCCCGTGCCGACGACGAAGCCGTCATGCTGGTTGGCGAGGCGGAAGAGGTAATCGGTGCGCAGGCCGGCCTGCACATTTTCGAAGGTCACGTCATAGACGGGCTCACCCTTGGCATAAGGGTGGTCCATGTCCTTGAGCATCTGGGTCGCGGCGGGGCGGATGTCGATCTCCGCGCCCTGGATGCCGAGCGCGTTCATCAGCGCCCAGGCATTGGATTTGGTCGCATCGCCGGTGGCGAAGCCGGGCATGGTGTAGCCCAGGATCGCCGAGTGCGGCAGGCCGATCCGCTCGCAGGCCTTGGCCGCGACGATCAGCGCGTGGGTGGAATCGAGCCCGCCCGAAATGCCGATGACGAGATGCTTCGCCTTGGTCGCCTGGATGCGCTTGGCGAGCCCCTCCACCTGGATATTGAACGCCTCGTAGCAATCCTCATCCAGCCGGGCGGGATCGGCGGGCACGAACGGGAAGCGCGCGACGGCGCGGCGGAGGCCGATATCGGCGAAGTTGGGCTGATGATCGAAGGCGATGCGGCGGAAGCGCGTTTCGGGATGGCCGAAGGCGCGCGCGCTATCGTTGAAGGTGCCGAAGCGCATGCGCTGCTGACGGATGCGGGCGACGTCGATATCGGCGTAGGTGAGCTCGGGCGTGTGATCGAAGCGGCTGGAGGCGGCGAGCCGATAGCCCAGCTCATGGATCATAGCCTGACCATCCCAGGCGAGATCGGTCGTGCTCTCGCCCGGCCCCGAGGCCGAATAGACATAGGCCGCGGTGGCGCGCGCGGATTGCGACGCGCCGTAGAGATCGCGCTCACGCTCCTTGCCGACGACGATGTTGGAGGCGGACAGGTTGGTGAGGATCAGCGCGCCCGCGAGCGCGCCCAAGGAGGAAGGCGGGATCGGCGCCCAATAATCCTCGCAAATCTCGACATGGAAGACGAAGTCGGGAAGCTCGTTCGCGGCGAAGATGAGGTCCGGCCCGAACGGCACATCTTCTCCGCCGAGCGCGATGCTCAGCCCCTTGAGCCCGACGCCCGGCGCGAACCAGCGCTTCTCATAATATTCGCGGTAATTGGGGAGGTAGGATTTGGGCACCACGCCCAGCACGCGGCCGCGCGCGATCACCACCGCGCAGTTATAGAGCCGCCCGCTCCGCCGCAGCGCCGCGCCGACGAGCAATACCGGCTTCAGCTTGGCGGTTGCGGCGACCAGCCCGGCCAGCTCGGTTTCGACCCGATCGAGCAGAGCCTCCTGCAGGTGCAGATCGTCGATCGCGTAGGAGGTGAGGCAGAGTTCGGGATAGACGACCAGATCGGCGCCCGCCGCATCCGCCTGGCGCGCCAGATCCAGGATCGACGCCGCATTGGCCGCGACATCCCCCGCACTCGCCGCCGGCGTGGCCGCCGCGACGCGGACAAGCCCATGCGCGTGGATAGACAGGAAACGGTCGGTCATGCGGCGCGGTGTCCCAACCCCTCACGTGGCAGCGATGCCACAACGCAGCTAGAAAGGAGAGAGGGCCGGGTCAATGCGGGGCCGGAGGCCTTTCGAGGGGGCGAAAAACGAAAAAACACCAGATTCGAACTTAATGATTTGCCGTGCGGGTGAGGAGTGCAGAGCAGTTTTCATGTGGAACATAGCAGGAACATATGCGGTTTGTCAAGAAAAGACTTCAGGTTTAGGTGGGTGCAGTGCGGTTTCGAAAATCGTCGAGCCACTTGCGATAGTAAGCCCGGCACGCGGCTGAATAGGGATTTTTCCAATGTAAAAAGTTCTTCGCGAGCCGCTTGATAGTAAGCCGACCCTTAGCGCGCATCAAAGCTGCCTTCACGACGTCAGGTTCGCTATCAGCGAACTGGAAGAATACTTCAGCGTCATCAATGGCGGCGATCATTCTCTCTATTGTCTTTCGCCGGGAAATGGCAAGGCGATCGCGGTTCAGTCCATAGGTGTCGATCGACGCCCGCCCCTTCGGATCTTCCGACCCTTGGGCATCGGATATCGGCTGCACAACGCTCTCCTTCCGCCCGTCCGGCAAAGTTAGATACGCGTGCTGAAGGTGATTGGCCGGCTGATCCTCCGCAGGGTTTATGAGCAATGGTTGCTCGCCGGCGATGCCTGCCTCGTCGACAGCCGGTAAAGCTCCGCCCAAAAGTGGGAATAGGTTCTCCTTGCCCCGCTTGAACTTTCTGTTGCCCACCTTTTGCCAACGGCTCCGGTTGCAATCGATGCAGGAAGGAAGCAAGTTTTCCCCCCTGCTGCCTCCTTTGATTGGAAGCTCATCTCTATCTAGCTGTTACTCGGATTTCCATCTGTACCAACCCCATTTTTGAACGGCTCTTCCATACGATGCTTAGATGAGCGGGCGGGCTAACGGGAGCGCGCACGCTCAACCGCGAACGAAATGCCGTTGAAGTTCTTTAGCTTCCGCGGCCGTCAGTCTGGTGATAACCTGCGGCGGATGGAAACCTGCGCGAAGCGCTTTCAACGCCGTCATCGGAACTGGACCACCCACCGCAATCTCTCGCAGAACGAGCCCATACGCCTTCGTCGAGCCGTTCAGATAGTCGTCGAAACCGTGCCGGGTTAATCCTGTCCGCGGGCCGCATGCTTGCCACACCGCGTCTCGATCACCCTCTACGATCTCGGTGACACGAGCCACTCCTCGAACCTCGCCGATGGGCTTCGTTACATAAATCCAGAGCCTCGCTCCGGCCTTGACTGCAGGGATTTTTCGCCGAACCTCAACTGTTTTTGAGCCATTGAAGATGGCGTCAGCGAAGGCTGGACGAATGGAAATTAACAGGTCGTCATCAACCGGTGTCACGAAGCCATCCTTGCGTGAGAATTTGCGTAATTTTCTCACTGGAAAGCGAGACGGCGGAGATGAGATTGGCGCTTCCGGCAGCACCAATCGCCTTCAGATAGCGTAGCGGAACCGGCTTAGGTAGCGCGAATAAACTGTCGAAGCTGGTGATAAGAATGTCATCGGTGACAGAAAAGGCGTTGATGTCGTCAACCACCAGGCGTCGTTGGTCGTCGCTTGAGAGCTCTGTTTTTGGCTGCAGGGTGCAGTCTACGACGCGGCCGACCGCCACCACTCCGCCACGCCCGCCTGTGCGACTGGATTCATAGAAAAGGATTGGTCCGTCGACATGCATAAGCGGAACGTTTCGCGGACTGCTTACGTAGGCTCGACGGACAAGGAACGCGGCGTCCCTCGCCTTAACGAATGAAAAGGCGTGCTGCGGCGCCGTACCGAGCAACTCGTCAGCATAGGCTTTTGCAATAGGTACGATTACGCCGCTCAGCCCTGGCCACACTACGATCGCTGGCGAAAGCAGATCGGCAAGCTGCGATGCCGGATGAACAAGAGTGTGCCCTTCCGGGGAGACCAGTGAAATCTCGGTATCATCCGGCGCCGTTGTGGGCATCGCTTGAGGCAGGGAAAATCCGGTTCTGCGCCGTATCTCGGCGACACAGTCCGCCCAATTCTCTGCCGTAACTGGACGACCTAGTGAAAGTTTTTGATATACCACACCCGACCGGGAGCGGATAAATCCTCGAGACTGCGCGACGCGGCTGACGCTCGATTGCCCCGCGACATGGATCAATTCGATCGCAGTCGGATGCGCAGCGGTTGAATCGCGCGTCAGCCGATCAATTAAGAAATCCGCGAAAAGCCCTGTGTCAGGTTGATCCTCACGGGCGTGTACAAGCATTCGCGCAATTGGCTGCATGCCTTGCGCCATCAGGAGAACGCCAATCGCCATCACGTTGTCTGCCGTCCGGATCGCCCGAGCCACCCGCAACACACCAAAGCCTGCTGGGCTATAGAATTCCCGGGCGATGTCCGTAGGGACCAACGCCGAGGTAAGATATGCAGCGACTTCAGCATCACTCGCCGCACTAAACGAGAAGCCTTCGCCCGAGCGGATGCTCGGCTCCGTGAAAGCCGCTTCGTCGGGGAGAAGCGAGGCTATTTCCTCAACCGAGATGATGTCGATGCCAATCTCGTCGAGTAGTACGCCACCCGCGGCGAGCAGGGTTCCATCACGAGTGATGAAAGCTGACGCGCGCGACAAGGCCGCGTGCGCGATATGGGCGGCATCGCTAAGCGACTGAGCATTGCCTGCAGAGGCTAGCCCCGGATCAACAAATACTAACTGATGGATCCGTGCCGTCAGCGCCTCGCACCGCTCGCGATCCACAGCCGGGAGGCGCGGCAGACGAAGTGCCATCTGCAGCACAGGGTCATTCGCCCGATCCGATGATGTCCGCTTTAATTCGACCGCAAATTCGTCCGAAACGGTAAGGCGAATCTGATGAGCGAGGGCCGCGCCAAACAGTGCCCGCGCGTTGTTCGATTGATGCCTGTCCCTGACGAGGTCGAAATAGACATTTAGATCGAACGCGTAGAGTGAATCTTCGCCTGCGCTGCGGCGTCTGATACCGAGATCAGGCATTTGTTGGCGGTCTGCGAAAGCAAAAAGATTGTCGGATTCAAGTTCGCGGACATGAACGAGGATCGCGCGATTCCTTGTCGATCCGCCGCGACGGCTCAACACCTGGACGAAGCCATTGCGCCTATAAAAGGCCAGGGAGCCTGAGAGCGTTTCCGCTATTTCGGCCTTGAGGCTTAAGAAGCCATGACTTTCAAGTCTTTCGACGAGCGTGCGGATGAGCGTTGAAGCCACGCCCTTTCGCCGCCAAGCAGGCGATGTGGCGATCTGCTGAATCTTGGCATGCGGAAACACTCCGCTGTAGTGGATGTAGCCAGCCAACTCCCCATCCGCCGCTAGCGCGATCAATCGTCCGCGTTCGATCGCCTCGCGCAGCGAATTCTCAGGCCAGAAGCCCAACGCCTCCTTCTCAGAATCCGCTAGCGCCGTAATAGCAGGCTGAAGCCGGCCTAGTTGATCTCGATCGACGATCGTCAAAAACACCGTTGGCCCCCTGCTCCCACGCCACCGCGTTCCGGCCTTTCGCTTGTAAGGTTTGCGGGGCGGCGACAGTGATGTCCACGTTGACCATATCGCCGATCTCGGCGCCGTCCATCGAAGTCGATCCTGCGAACGGCTGCCGAGCCTCTGGCCGGGCAGCTTGCCGCGCCGTTGGATCAGGATTTCGCAGGCGTGGCCCACGGGGCGCGATTGCAGGCGAGCTGCTGCTCGCCGATCGGCGCCTAGAAGCGGGCGTGGCGGTCGTGCATTCCGCTGAGCAGGGTGTAATCGCACGTTCTTCACGTAACTTTGTTGACTTTTCTCGTGAGTTGTGTACACTATATGCGTACTATTTCGGGCCGAGCGGGAGCGATTGCGGTGGAAGGAAACGAGAGCGCCGTGGCGCGGCTGCGCGAGATTGCGCAACAGGCAATGGATCCGTGCGTGACGAGCTCGGCGGTGGTGGCGGCGTTCGGGGAAGGGATGAGCGGCGGCGCGATCGATCCGCAGGCTAGCTATGAGGCGGTGCGGGCGCAGGCGCTGGATGTGCGCGACGGCGGATTTTCGGCTGCGGAGGCGACTCTGGTGGGGCAGGCGGCCGCGCTCAATGTGATCTTCGCGGAGATGGCGCGGCGCGGGCAGGCGGCGCTGCGCCGGCCGGGGATTGCAAGCGAGCGCTATCTGCGGCTGGCGATGCGCGCACAGGCGCAGTGCCGCGCGACCTTGCACGAACTGCGCAACCTGGCGGACAGGCCGCGCAAGGCGGCCGATGCGGAGGCCGCGCCCTATACGGTCATCAGGCGGGTGATCGTCGAGCCGCCGCGGCGTGATGCGGACGGAAACATCATCCCCTGGCCCGAGGAGGCAGAGGCGGACGACCGGCTGGCGAGGAACACCGAACGGGTGGCCACGACCTGAAGATGACGCCGAATTGGTCAATGATCGGCGGGGCGGCCGATCTTGCGGTGATCCGCGCTCCATAGAAAATAGAGCGGTCGGCCGATGATGGCGGATACGGGCAGGACACCCACGCCCATTTCGTCGGCGGGGATGCGGCTGTCCGCCGACAAATCGCGGTCATCCCCGAGCAGGAAAACCGATCCTGCGGGAATACGGATCGTGGGCATGTCGTCCTGAGGCGATTGCATCACCTTCAAGATGGTGTGGGAGCCCAGTTCGCCGGGCAAATGTTCCCGAAGCAGTTGCCCGCTGGTGTTGCCGGCGAAGCTCTGCCCCAAAGCCATTCGACCGGCGGGAATCTGGGTGGCGGCCTGGCCATCGACGATGGGCACGCCGCCTTTCATGGCGAAGCTCTGCCCGCCCAACGCCGCGACCCGGTAGATGCGATTTTCCCCCGAAGGCGCATGGACGAGAAGGATGTTGCCGACCTGAGGCGTGCGCCACCGCATGTCCGCGATCAGGCGATCGTTCTTCAGGAGTGTCGGCAGCATCGACAGGGAGGGAATGTAAAAGGCGCGGTAGACGGTCTCCATCGACGGAGACAGCCCGCTCGCCGTGAGCGACAGTGCCGCCAATGCGAGGATCGCATACCAGTGGTTCCACCATACAGGCGGCACGATCGGAGCCGAATGACGCCACGTCGCCACGACCGAACCGATGACAATGGCTATCGCCGCAAGGAGGATGAGGAGCAGCGTTCCGATGAGGATGCCGAAACCGGGCACGGGCGCGCGCAGGAAAACAAGCAGCGCCATCGTGACGAACAGATAGGGCGCAAACCAGGCCAATGCGCGTCGCCAAAGGCCGAGCCGCAGCAACCCCAGGCCGGGCAAGAGGATGTTCAACGCCGCCACGCCGATGCGCGCGGGTTTGGACCGGTGGAGCGGACGCTCGGGAGGCGCGGTCATTTCTTCGGAACGACGCTGTAGGTGTAAGGGACGTAGAGGAAGACTTCGGTCAGGCTGGCGCGGGACCATTCGACCGGCCGGTCGAGGCCCTTGGCTTCCACCGCATAGTCCGGCCCGAGCTTCGCGGCGGTCGCGCGCGCATCGGCGGCGACGAGGTCGACGATCTGGCCGCGATATTGATCCGGCCCGACCACGGACAAGGTCAGGTCGCCCGCGGGCTTCATCTCCGCGCGGCCGACCGGGGGCACGGCTTTCATGAAGGTGCTGATCCGGCTAAGCGCTTCGCGCGCATCGACATTGCCGGACAGGCGCGCCTTGATCAGGAAGCTGGTCTTGTCGCTGTCGGGGCGCCCGTCGTTCTTGAGCGTCAGGTTGCGGTAATTGGCGAGCGTGAGCGGTTCGATGATCATCTCGCCGGTCGCCAGCTCGATGCCGCCTTGCTTCTGGGCAAGCGCGATCGCGCCGCGGATCATCTGATAGATTTCGTCATGCCTCTTGTCCGGATCGCGCGTGTCGCCGGTGATCACGACTTCCTGCACGGCGAAGTCCGCGACGCGGCGCAGGCCGATGGCGGGAATGCGCTCGTCATAGTCGCTCGCTTCGCGGCGGAGACCGGTGACGACGATTTCCTGATTGCCGATCACCTGGGCGGGTGCCGGCGCCGCACCCACCAAGGCAATAGCCAGCGCAATGTGATGCCGCATCGCCAATCCCCCTGCTTCAGGAGGCGCAGCCTTTCCGGCGGCGGCCAGGGTGTCAAGCGTGCGTCGGTGCGGTCTTGTCCGATCTGGACGGCGAAACGAGGGCGATTGCGCGCTTGTCTTCGCGGTGGAAATCAGGGGCAAGGGAGGACCGGTCTTCCCGCCCTGGTGATCGAAATTAGTATAGTGTCCCCGAATTACCCCGCCCTGGTGATCGAAATTAGTATAGTGTCCCCGAATTACCCCAGCCAATGCGACAAAGCTAATCGTTACGGTTAAAATTGCGTTTGACACGAGATCGGGAGCTGGTCTTCTCAAGCTGCTGTAATTTGGGGAAGCTTCATGATTCGAAAGCTATTTTTTGCCGCCGCTCTGGCGGTGGGTATTGCCGCGCCGGGCACTGCCGCGCGCTACGTCACCGTCTCGGTAAACGCAGGCTTTCATTTCGTCGCCACTTTCGACATGACAACGGCAGATTCCGACGGTGCGGTATATGCCGACAACGCGGCCTGGACGGCGGACATCCGCAACAATCAGTTCGAGGTCGACGGCTCTACTGACTACTTCGTCGATTATGGCGTCTCTGTCGACCTGGGTGGATACGACCTTTCGCCGTCGCACTTTTCGTATCACGCCATCGCCCCGCAGGGGGACTGGACTGGCTGGTACCTGCGTTTCATCGACCAATATCCGTTTTTGGACAGCGTGAGCGGCCGTCCCTACGATTTGAGCATTGTCGGCACGGACAGCCCGCAGACCGTTGGCCTGGAGGTTGGCGATATCAGCACGCCGCCAAGCGCGGTCCCGGAGCCGGCGTCGTGGGCGCTCATGCTCGGCGGCTTCGGTCTCGTCGGCGGCGCGATGCGTAGCCGCCGCAAGATGGCCGTCAGCTTCGGCTGATCCCTCACCCTGAACGGGGAGAATAGGCCGTCGGCTCTTCGGAGGCGGCGGCTTTTTCTTGGAGTCATGCGGGCCACTACGGGGCAAGACCAGGATCCCGAACCCGCCGACGTCCGTATTCGCAATTGTGCGGCGAACAGCTGCCAGTCCGCGTACGGCCCAATTCCGGCCACGTCAGCTTTGCCCTAATTTCAGACTGAGACAGCGCGAAGGGTCCCACCCAAAAGTTATGGGATCGCCGCGTCCGGCCCGGTGGAAGCCGGCGCCAGGCCGGTGAACAGGCGCGTCATCGCACGCCGATAAAGTACCCGAAATTCCGACTCGTCGAACGAGAAGCGGCCGGACCGGTACAAGGCGACATAGCCATGGGCATGCGCCCAGAGCTGCATCGTCACCTCCCATATGTCGTCGGTCAGGATCAGGCCCGCGCGCATGAAATACTCCACCCGATCCGCGACGGTGTTCAGCGACGGGGATTTGCGCGCGCGGAAATCTTCGGGATATTTCATGCCGCCTTCGCGCGGCGTGTTGAACACGTAATCGAAGACGTGCGGCCGCGAAAAGGCATAGTCCAGATAGGCGTCGATAATATGCTCGCGATCCGCGTCGGTCGATGAGGCGACCAGCTGTGCGCCAAGCTTGGCCAGCCTGACAATCTCGAGATTGACGATGTGCTGGAGCAGGGCATCCCGATCCTGGTAATAATAATAGATCGCCATCGGCGTGATCGCGAGTTGCTGCGCGATGCGGTGCATGGTGACCGCCTGCACGCCTTCGTCGGCCAGGATCTGCAGGGCCGCCTCGGCAATGGATTCGGCCGTGCCGCCGGCGCGCCGGCGATGCGCGCCAGCGGGCGGGCGAGCCCGTTCGGTCCGTTCTAGTCGAGCCTGTTTGCCGCCCATGTCTGCCCGTCACCGTAGAGTTTGAGCCCCGTGACATGCCCTTGGGCGTCTCGGGTCAGGATAATCGTGGAACCGTCGGCAGCAAAGACACCGTCACTCTCCGGCGTCAACGTGATCGCCGGCGCGCCCGGCGTTTCCGCGCGCAGGGTGCCCTGCTCCTCGCGGATCGTCATCACCACGTTGGGCAACAGCTGATAGCGGCCCGCCGCCGCCGCGAGCGCCGCGGGTGAGGCCGAAAAGCCGGGGACGGGGTGCCGCAACGGGCTCGCCTCCCGAAGCGCCTTGTCGCCGATGAAGGTATAAAGGTCCTGATGCCGCCAATGGCGGTCGAAGCTCCCCGCCGCCACCCAGCCGCGGAACGCGCCGAGGCCGGGCTCGAGCGTCACCAGCCGCCCGTCGCGAATATCCCAGTCGAGCGGGCGCGTCGGATAGCCGAACGGGGTGCGCCAGAAGGCGGTCGGATCCCAGAATGTCAGCCCTTCGGGCGAGGTTGCGGCGACCATCAGGACCGAGCGGTCGGGGGCGAGCGGGCTTGGATAGATCATCTCGGCCACCGCATCGCGCGCGGCAAAGCGCCGCCCGTCGATCGTGATCCCGTTCCGGTCTACCCGCATCGGAAGCCGGGCCGCGACCCGCCGCGATACCAGGTTGGCGTCGGGCCCACCGATCAGCAGCAGCGAATAACGGCGCGCATCCTCAGGCGTTAGCGCGTCGTCGCGGATAAGGCGCGGCGCGACATGCTGCCAGCCGGCCCAGGCTCGCGCGAAGGCTTCGGCCTTCTGCCGGCACAAGGCCCGCATATTGGGGTCGGCCGAAGCGGTCCCGATCACGATCGCGAACGGTGAGGAGATGATGGACGACAGGCCGCCAGGGAGCGCCGGCCTTTTGTCGCCAGGCCGGACCGGGTCGCCCGCCGAAACCAGGCGCAGCGTGCCGTCGGGCTCGGGCGCCTTGTCCTGCTCGATCCCGTTCCAGACGATCTTTACGGTTCCGCGCCCGGCCAGTTCGGGGGGCAGGGTCAAACGCAGCGCGGCCACATTCTTGGTGTCGAGCCGAACCCGTCCGGGCGCCATGACCTCGGCATCGGCCTCGATCATCTCGAGCGGCCTTTCGAACGCGTCGACGTGCAACCAATAGGCCTCGGCGATGGAAAGGTCGCCCGTCCGCACCCGCGCCTCGCGCGGCGCCGGCTGGTGCCGATGCGACAGCAGCCAGGGGACGATCGTGTCGCTGAGGTCGAGATCCTCGTGACCGCGGCCGGGAACCTCGTGATAGCGCAGGTCGTAGCCCCAGCGTTGGAGCATCCCGATCGCAAGCCGCGAAAAAGCCGGGTCGACCGTATGGTCGCTATCGCCATGCGTCACCATGAGCGGCAGGCTCTGAAGCGCCTCGGCGCCCGTGAACGAGCTCTGCATCTCCGCGGCGAAACGTTCGGGCAATTGGTCGGCATGGGGATTGTCGAAGCCCGCGCCGGGCGTGATCCGATAGTCCCAGCCGCCGAAGACGGGCGCGGCGGCCGCGAACAATTCGGGGTGATGCGATGCGATCAGCCAGGTTCCCGATCCGCCCATCGATTCCCCGGTCAGGTAGACGCGGTCCTCGTCGACCCGCAGCCGGCGCTTCGCCTCGGCAAGGCAGTGCAGGACATCCCGTTCGCCGATACCCATATATTGCGCGTTGCCGCGACCCAGCGGGTGGAGGGCGATCACGTCGTAGCGATCGGCGATCGGATCATGCCGATCGGCAATGCCCCACCAGTCGACATAAGCCGGATTGGGCGGGTTGAACCCGTGCAGCATGACGACCGCCGGCCAGGACCGATCCGCCGAATAATGCGCGGGAAGGTCCGCCAGGCAATATTGGGTCGATCCGTCGACCTCATCCACATAGGCAAGCCGCACGAATCCGTACGGGCGAATTGGCCCCGGCCGCCCTGCCGCCTGCTGATCGAGCTCGCTTGTCTCCATCAGGGCCGAATGGACGAGCGGCCAGGCGTCGTCGGGCGCGGCCTCGGGCCTGGCGCCGAGCCGCGCGCGGACCAGATCCGCGAGCATCCGCCGCTGCGGATCGGTCGAGCGTGCGGCGGACTGGAGCAGTGCCTGCGCCGCGGCCCGCCAATCGCCCTTGTACCAGGGCAGATGCGCGGCGGCATTGTCGCCCCAGGCGGTCCTGGTCTCGAACCGGATCTCGTAAGCGCCATCGGGCCAGGTTGCGGTTTGGAACGAAAGCGTGCGCCCGCGCGGCGCCTCCGCCTGCGCGACGACCGCTCCGCCCGGCGCGACCACGCTCACAGCGACATCGGCAGCATCGCGCCGAGGATCGGTGTCGGTGCGGACGATAAGCGATCCGCCGGCCGCGTGCTCGATCGCGGGCGCGAGCTCGACCGGACGCATCACGACCTGGCCGGGACGCAGCAGCCGCGCCGCGAAGCGCCACGGTCCACTCTTATGGCCGAATTCGAGGAGCAGACGGTTTTGCCCGCCGGCGAGGTGCAGCGGGATATGATCATGATCGAAGGCGAAGGTCCGCTCCGCCGACACCTCGAACGCCAGCTTCCCGTTCAGCCAGACGCGCACGGGCCCGTCGCTTGCGAGCGACAATATCTCGTCGGTCTCGGCGGGGCGATGGATGTCGGCATAAGCATAAGCCGTCTGCAGCGCGGCATCATGTCCGCGATAGGGAGCGGCGCCGGTCATCGCGGCAAGGTCGATCAGATCGGTCCATGAATCCTGCGGGGTCCAACGCAGGCTCTTCCCGTCGCGCCCCTCCAGCGCCGCCGCGAAGTCATCCCCCGAAAGCCGATCGCCGATCGGCCCAGCCACCTGCCAATGGCGGATGAACCGGCTCTCGCCCGGCTGCCAGAGATCGCGAGCGGGTTTGGAATCGACCTGGGAAATCGGTGCCGAACAGGCGACGCCGGCTGCGACGAACGCGGAAAGCGCCCCGGCAATGAGGAGACCTGTCGATTTTCGAGGCATTGCCGGATTTTTCCCTCTTTTGAGCGAGCCGCCATGTGCGATCGGCGAATCATTATATAGCGTATAGTTTTTTATATGCTATATAATTTCGAGCGCGAACCGAGGAATGCGGCCTGCCCTGAACCTGAACGACGGGATTGCGTCGATAGGTCTGGGTGGCGAGGTCGGCAGGCTGGCTTAAAACGGCTGAACCAGCATCAGTGCGCTATTGGGGAACGGCCCGGCACGATTTTGGAACGTAATCCGTCCTCGTCCTTTCGTCCCATGTTCGGCCGCCGTAATGACTGCAGACAGGCTGTTAGGAGAAGAGAGATGCGAAAGAAGATCACTTGGTGGGCGCTGGCCGGAATCGTGACCGCGCCGATGATGATGACCAGCCCGGCGCAGGCCAGCCACCGGCACCACCATTATTATCAAGGCAGTTACCATCATTATGCGCGTAAATGCGGCGGCGGTAACGGCGCGGTCGGCACGGTCGCGGGCGGCGTCGGCGGCGCGGTGATCGGGCATGCGGTCGGCGGCGGTACCGCGGGCACGGTGCTCGGCGGTGTCGGCGGTGCGCTGCTCGGCCGACATCTCGATAAGCAGCACACGCGCCACGTAAACGGCTGCTGACAGGAACCTGATCGTCCTTGGTGGAAGCGCGATACGCTTCCACCAAGGGTGTGGGTCGGGATGTGTTCAAATCGTCGGTCGGCGGGACTCGTCGGGGAGTCTATTCAAGATCCTCGACACATCTTCACTGCGCACACACGTCGCTGCCGATCGACGCCAATCGCGTGCTGAAGCTGGGCCAGGTCTGGATCAGGATACCGCCGGGCGCGCAGCGCTTCAGCTGGAAGCGGACCTTGCGCGCCTGGAAGTCGAGCGAGACCTTTCGGAACTGTTCCAGCACGTCGGTTCCCAGGAACAGAGCCGGCTCGTCGGCAATGCCGAATATGTGGAACGGCGGCAGATCGGCAAAGGCGACGGGCAGGTTGCGGAGGATGATGCCGCCGATCTGGAGCTCGGGTATCACCGCGACATCCAGCGCGATCTCCTTGCCCGTCACGCCGATCGCCTTCACGGTTTCGATCTTCTGGTGACGGCGGAGCAGCCGTTCGCGCAGGATCGGGTTGCCGATCGTCATCTCAGACCCGGTATCGATCACCGCGTCGAGCGACAGGCCGTTGGCCTTGACGTGGGTCAGGATGAGCTGGCCGCGGCTCCGGCGTGCGACGACCACGATCTCGTCGGGCAGGGCTTTGGCCGGCTTGGTCGCGTCCTCGACCTTGATCAGGCGCTTCTCGAAATCCATCATGATGCGCTGCCGCACCAGCGCGTCGATGCCGATCATGCCCTGGCCGCCGACATCGCCTTCGTCCAGCGCGGGCAGTTGCAGGTCTTCAACGGTGGTGGGGCCCAGACCCAGGCTGGCGATCTTTACGCGATCGACAAGGCTGCGTTCGGTCATACCGTTCAGGATGACGGGCGTGCCGAGCGGCAGCTGCAGCTCGCGCACGAGGCGCAACCCGACGACGGAGGTGTCCGCGCCGCTATCGACCAGGAAGTGATAAGGGCCGTGGCCGTTGATGCTCACATCGACGCTGAGGCGCGTTTCCACCTCCCGCGCCTTCACGTCATGTCCGCCGATCGCGAGCTTGTCGTCGATGATCGCGGGCGGCAGCGGGGGCATGGTCGACGGGCCGGGAGGGGCGGGCCGGGGCTTGCCGATCCGGGGCGCCTGCGCGGCCGCGCCGGCGTGGCTCGCGAGGAGCAAGGCGAGCGACAGGATCAGACGGTGGCGAGGCACGACCATGGTGCGTCCTGTCCTCCGAGGCGCGGAGAACATGGTACACCGGTGGGATGCGCCGGGCACTTCCAATCTTTTTGGGATGGAAGAGGGGCGGCCCTTCGCGCCCCGGGCGGAGGGAAATTAGTATAATGTCCCCGAATTAACCGTGGCTCGATCCATGTTCGTCACCCGGACTTGTTCCGGGGTCCACTCATGCGCTTGGTACGCGCCTCACGGTGGATGCCGGAACAAGTCCGGCATGACGAAAAGCATGTTACGCCGCCGCGCGTTGCGGCCTTTCGCCGGTCAGGCTTTGCGGGCCGGCAGCGGTGATCTCGACCTCGACCAGGTCGCCGATCTCGCCGCCGTCGATCAGGGTCGATTGCAGCCAGGGGGATTTGCCGAGCTTCTGGCCGGGCAGCTTGCCATTGCGCTCGATCAGTATCTCGCAGGTGCGGCCCACGGTGGCGCGGTTGAAGGCGAGCTGTTGTTCGCCGATCAGCGCCTGGAGGCGGGCGAGGCGGTCGTCCATCACGTCCGGAGCGATCTGATCGGCCATGGTCGCGGCGGGGGTGCCGGCGCGGGGGCTGTATTTGAAGCTGAAGGCCTGGGCGTGGCCGACGGCGCGGATCGCGGCCAGGGTCGCCTCGAACTCGGCGTCACTCTCGCCGGGGAAACCGACGATATAGTCGCCCGAAATGGCGATGTCGGGCCGTACCGCGCGGACGCGATCGAGCAGGCGCAGGTAGGAAGCGACGTCGTGCGCGCGGTTCATGGCTTTCAGGATGCGGTCGCTGCCCGACTGCACGGGCAGATGGAGGAAGGGCATCAGGCTTTCGACATCGCCATGCGCGGCGATCAGCCCGTCGGCCATGTCGTTGGGGTGACTGGTGGTGTAGCGGATGCGCTTGAGGCCGGGCAGTTTGTCGAGCGCGCGGATCAGGCCGTCTAGGCCCTGGGTACGGCCTTTCTCGTCCTCGCCTACCCAGGCGTTGACGTTCTGGCCGAGCAGGGTGATCTCGCGCGCGCCGCCGTCGACCAGCGCCTTCGCCTCGTCCATTACCGCGTCCCACGGGCGCGAGACCTCGGCGCCGCGGGTGTAGGGCACGACGCAATAAGTGCAGAATTTGTCGCAGCCTTCCTGCACGGTGAGGAAGGCGGACGGGCTGCCCGCGCGCCGGCCGGGAAGCGCCTCGAACTTGGAGGCGGCGGGCATGTCGGTATCGACTGCCGGCTTGCCCGCGACCGCATCCGCGATCAGGCCGGGCAAGCGGTGATAGGCTTGCGGGCCGACGACCAGGTCGACCGCCTTCGCGCGTTTGGGGATCTCGGCGCCTTCGGCCTGGGCGACGCAGCCCGCGACGGCGATCATCGGCTTGCCGCTCTCACGCTTGGCCAGACGGCCGATATCCGAATAGACCTTCTCGGCGGCCTTCTCGCGGATATGACAGGTGTTGAGCAGCACCAGATCGGCATCGTCCGCGCCCGCCTCGACCAAGCCTTCGGCCTGCATCAGCTCGGCCATGCGCGCGCCGTCATAGACGTTCATCTGGCAGCCGAACGACTTGACGTGGAAGGATTTCGGAGGGGTGCGGGACATAGCGCGGGCCTCATAGCGGAGGCGGGGCGCGGTGGGTACTCGGATTCGGCTGGGAGTTGTTTGAAGCGCCTTGGCGCCCGCCCCCTCCGTCGCCTTCGGCGCCACCTCCCGGCGGGGGAGGATTTGGGCTGGCAATCCTCCCCCGCCAGGGGGAGGTGGCAGGCGTTAGCCTGACGGAGGGGGAGGATAGCGAGCAGCGGAGGGGTTCACCCGGCCGAACCGGGCCCAAAAACAAGGAAGCGGCCCGACCCATCCGGATCGAACCGCTTCCCGCCACCCTGTAGCGAACGGCATCCTCTCCTAACGTGTGGGGGTCTATATTTGATTATCCCACCGACCGTGTTCGCTGCCGTGCCGAACCGGTATTCCGTACTAATTCGGACCTAAAATGGCGGCAAGATCGCGGTGAGGCTTTGCGAAAATAAGTCTGTCTCATGGTAAAAAAGCAACAATCTTGCTGAGTGTCGCAGGATTTCAGATGGATGACGCGACCGCGCGGGGGCGCTAAGCGGGGTTGGATGTGGCAAACCGCACCGCTCCGCCTGCTGCTAGACGGCTCCGCTTTGATTGCCAATTGGCGCTGGCTCGCCGCGCAGAATCGCGGCGCAGCCTGTGGCGCGGCGATCAAGGCCGACGGCTATGGCCTGGGCGCGCGCGATGTGGTGGCGCGGCTGGCAGGCGCGGGGTGTGGCGACTTCTTCTGCGCGACCTGGGCCGAGGCGGCGGCGCTGGGCGATATGCCCGGGCCCGCGCGGCTGGCGGTGCTGCATGGCGTGCGTGCGGAAGATATGGGCCAGGCGCTTTCGTCGCGGGCGCGGCCGGTGCTCAACAGCGTCGCGCAGGTCGCGCGCTGGCGCGACGCGGGCGGGGGCCTGTGCGACGTGATGGTCGATACCGGCATGAACCGGCTCGGCCTGGCACTTGAGGAGGCGATGGGCGGCGCGCTCGACGGGCTCGCGATCGATACGCTGATGAGCCATCTCGCCTGCGCGGACGAGCCCGGCCATCCGCTCAATCGCATCCAGCTTGTGGCATTCCAGGCGCTGCGCGAGAAAATCCCGGCGCAGCGTTACAGCCTGGCCAATTCGGCGGGTATCCTGCTGGGACAGGATTATGCGTTCGACCTGACCCGCCCTGGCATCGCGCTTTATGGCGGCGTGCCCGTGCCGGCCGCGACCGGCATCCGCCCGGTGGCGGCGATCGAGGCGCAGGTGCTGCAGGTGCGCGGTGTGCGCGTGGGCGAGGCGGTGGGCTATGGCGCGACCTGGACCGCGCCCGCCGATACGAAGGTGGCGATCCTCAACCTGGGCTATGCCGACGGCTATATGCGGCTGTTCCAGCCCGGCGCCTTCGCACTTGCGGGCGATCGGCGGCTGCCGCTGGTCGGGCGCGTGTCGATGGACCTGGTCGCGGTCGATCTAAAAGACGCGGATATAAAGGAGGGCGATTGGCTGGGGCTGGATTTCGATCTGCCGCGCCTTTCGGAACGATCCGGCCTGTCGCAATATGAGCTTCTGACCGGCCTCAACCTGCGCTTCGAGCGGCGCTGGGCCTGAGATTCTATCCCCTTCATACCATAACGTACCGAATCGGACCCACATTATCCTTCGGTCAGCTTGACCAATTCATAAAATTGGCCGAATTGTTACATGGGGCCGGGGAATGGCATGGCTAGTTTATTATGCATGCTTGGCTTGCATACGCGATCGCGCGGGCGTGCGCGGCGCGAGGGCGCGCATTGGATCAGCCGCTGCCGGCGCTGCAACCGGTCGATGCGTCGCACCGACAATGGCAAATGGCGGCTGGATCGCGCCGGCGGGGAACAGGCTGAAGGTTCCGACGCTTTCAACGAGGCGCCAGAAGCCGATCAACCCACGCAGGAACGAGGGCGGTGGCTGGCCCGAACAGGCTTTCGGCGAATCCGTATCCCGTGGCCGCATATTCCCCTGCCGTTCCGCCGGAAGGCTCGAGATTGAGTTCGAGCGTATCCGCGCCGGCGGCACGGGCAAGCCGGACGAAGCCCGCGGCGGGATAGACCGTCCCCGACGTGCCGATCGAGACGAACAGATCAGCCTGCTCCAGCGCCTCCTGGATCTCGTCCATCCGATAGGGAATCTCGCCGAAGAAGACGATGTCGGGCCGGAGCGCGCCTTCATGGCCGCAGGCCGGACAGGCGGGGCCGTCGATAATGTCGCCTTCGAACCGCGATCGCGCGGCGCAGGCCCGGCAAAGCGCGGACAGCAACTCGCCATGCATGTGGATCAGCCGTTTCGCGCCCGCGCGCTCGTGCAGGTCGTCGACATTCTGCGTGACGATCAGCAATTCGTCGTCCCACGCCGCGTCGAGCCGGGCCAGCGCCTCGTGCGCGGCATTGGGGCGGACATTGGAAAGCGCGCGGCGGCGCTGATCGTAGAAATCGAGCACCAACGCCGGATCGCGCGCCAGCGCCTCGGGCGTGCAGACATCCTCGACGCGATGTCCAGTGTGCCCATCACCGATATCCCAATAGTTCACACCACCAACTGTTCGGAACGTCGGTATTCCGCTCTCTGCGGATATGCCGGAACCGGTCAAAATGACGATGTTTCTAGGAGACTTTTGACCGTTGATGCCGCCTCTCACGCTTGCCGCCACTTTCGAAGAATGTAACCATTCGGCGCTTATGGGCAGCAAAACAAAACGTCTGCAACGGCTCAAGCGCGAACATCCGATCTGCTATTTCTGCGCGACCAATCCCACTGAAACGGAAGATCACGTTCCTTCGCGAGAATGCTTTCGGAATCGGGTTTGGCCTGAGGGCTACGTGTTCCCCGCCTGCAAACGATGTAACCACGCCTCCAGTCAGTTCGAGCAGGTGGTCGCACTCTACCTGATGATGGCGAACCACGATGAGGCCGAGCCCGCTGCGGACCAGTTTCGCAAGCTCGTTTTCGGGGTTGCAAATAACAACCCAGAACTCTTGCCGGGGGTGAACCTCGGCGCGCGCGCTGCGCGAAACCATTTCCGCGAGCGTGGTCTCATGCTGGCGCCCGGAAAGGCCTATGCCGATACCCCGATTCTTGAATTACCAGCAAAAAATCGAGCGGCTTTCGAGCTATTTTCGCGCAGGCTTACATGCGCTTTATTTTACAAGGAAGTCGGAAGGCCGGTACCCCTCGATCACTCGATTATCTCGGCGTGGACCCCGTGGGCCGAGCCTAATGCGCATGTAGCTGCAATGAAGGCTGTGGGCGTATTCCCGCAATTGTGCATAACGAACCGCCGAAACGTCGATATCGAAGGCCAGTTTACCTATCGCTGGGGAGTAGATGACGCCGGAAGCGTTTTCGGCTTCGCGGCTGAGTTTTCGAGGTCATATTTCATTTTCGGAGCGGTCGCAGCGCCGTCGCTGAATCCGGTGCAGGCAGGATGGAAACTTCACGCCGAGGACATCACACCTTCGCTTTAATTGGCTCCGAAGTCGCGTCGCGGGTGATTTCGGCGAACAGGTCAACGGGTTGAACGCCAAGGACGTTCGCGATTTCGATCAGATCGACGATCCCCAATCGACGCTCGTAGGTTTCGATCCGAGATATATAATTCCGAGCCTTCCCCAGCATGAGGGAAAGCGGTTCCTGCTCGACACCTAGCTCAGTTCGCATCTCCCGCAGGTTGCGAATGATGTTGCGATACGTCGGTGAGCGTAGGGAGTCTGACACCCACTCTCACTGTGGTCTCGATCATTATCTACCAGTCTGGTAGATTCAAGTTGACCATTCCGCTTCGATCGCCATAGCTGGCGAGAAATTCGTGAGGGGGCACTGATGGAGAGACAAGGGAGCTTTTGGGCGGCCTTCCTTGGCGTCGTCGCAATGGGCAGTGTCTTGTTTATTGTCCGCCATTGCTCATCCGCACCGCCTGCCCGGCTGTCTGATGCTGAAATCGCCGATCATTGCATCGCGAATGCGATGTTGGCCGCGAACTACCCTGTCGATATGGAAGGGAAGCTCGATAGGTTGTTGAGTCAGACTATATCCCCTGACGGGAAATCATTCACTCAGCGTGGCGTCGTTCGGTACGGAGCCTCCGGGCAAGCATCCAACTCCACTGATACCTATACTTGCTCAGGCAGCTTTGATGGCGACCGGATCGACCGAATTGATGCGCACATCGATGGCACCGATGACGGTCAGGAATGATATATCTCAATAATTGTTTATATTCTGGGGGAGAACCGGCGTCATGCTGACAATGGCCGCAAGCCTTGGGTTGAGCGGAGGCGCAATCCGATATCGCCGTAAGCCGGTCGCATCAAAGCAAGTCTAATATCATGCCGCCATCACGGGGTGGTGAATGGCGACGTGGCAAGGCGCACTGAAGGATTTGTAATGGGTTGCATTTTTGGCCTCGTGGCAATGGGCGCTATTCTGTGGGTGGTGACCGGGTTGGACGATCTTCTCACGCCAATTATCGGCGAGACTGCCGCAGATGGGGTTATGATCGTCTCCATTCTCGCAATCTTATGCGCGATGGGATGGTATAACCGACGCGCGCAAACGGCTCATAGCGACTATGACCATCCGACCCCTTCTTCCGGGATCGGCGGCTTGCTGGCCGTGGTTGTCGGAGCATTTTTTGGCTTTGCGATGTCACGCCACAATCGGCGAGACCGATAGATGCGCCAGCCGTGCTCATCGTGCGCCTTCATTACTCTCCGACATCCTTAATCAGATTCCCCTCGGTCCATATACGCATTGGCGCGCATTATGACGTTAAACATGAAATCCGTCATGGCGAGCATGTTCCACGAGTTCTGCATGGTGGAATAGCTCACAAAGCCATGCTGGCTAGCGTGCCGATTGGGAACGGGGTCGCGCGCTGGAACCCACTCATAAAGATGTTCTGAAAGCTTACCGATGAGGCTGAGTGCAAAGGGCATGTCCAATACGAGATGGGGCGGCAACTCCGACAACAACGCTTCGCGGAAGGCAGAGAGATTAGCATTCATTGATTTCGTGCCGTAGGACTTCAAAGGTCCTCGCCGGTTTCCACTATGCACTGTGTCGCGGGTAACACGTTCGATTTCGGGAAAAAGAAGGCGCACGACGGAGCGGTACAGTCCCGCTTCGTGAGCGGACAGCCCCTCTTCGAACGTTGCTTTCGCCTCCTCATCGATCCCGGAGGCTTTGACCGATGCCGATAGGGCACTCCGGGCGGAATCCCAGTTCTCGCGGTAATAGTTGGTCAGTATGCGATCGATTTCGGCAGGAGCTATCTCCGCGTCAATTTCCCCCATTGGCATAGTTGGATGTGGGACCCATCCAGCCGCTAAAACAGCATCGGCTTTCTTCGTGTCGCGGAACACGTCCGCGAAGCCTTCCAAAAGCGGTCGCGACAACACTTGCCAAGTGGCCTGCATTTCCGAGACCGCGCGTCCGATAGCGGTCAGGGCGCCAACGAACGCGAAGTCGATTTTAAGCGGCTCCATCACCGGAAATGGGTTGAGATTGATCTTTGGCGGCTGGGGAAGGTTTAGTGGCATCCTCCACATTTAGAGAGTGCAGGACGTGGTTCCAATGCAGTCTCGTTGAGGCGTTGACGTTAATCGCCTTCGCTACGCATCTGCGTAAAGTTTCGTTTGCTTGTCATGGTGACGGGGCGCGCTCAAATCAGGGCATGTCATTTTTTGATACCATGATCGCGGGTCGAAGCGGCGGTCGGCTTGCCGTAGTTGGTGAAGCCGGGACGATGGTGGCTGAAATGAATCGGCCAATCGATGCGCTACTGACCTTTGCTGAGGGGCTCAATGCCACGTTCAGACCCGAGGGCGGCAGAGGAGTGACGCTGGAGGTATCTTATGTGATCTCCTCTCAGATGAACGCATTTTCGGCGAGCGATGCCAAGTGCGACGCGATTGCGCTGACCGCCGGTCTGTTCATTAGGTACTGGCAAGCTGCGCAGGTCTTCGATGCGGAAGAGTTTAGGGCTATTGCATGGAGCAACCCGAAGCCATCAAGTATCCCTGTTAATCCGTATCGACTGTCGCCCACTATAAACATGGCGGATATAATAAGAGATTGGAAAGATCATAAAGTAGCTGCGTCGCAGCCCGCGCGATGGCTCGCTTTTGCAATGACCTATATGATACTACACCATGAGCTAGCCCATATTTGGCTCGGGCATACGCTATTAATTCCATTTGATGGAAAACTTAGTGAAGACTATCCGTCCGATATCGATCGTATTGTGTTGGGTCAGACGCTGGAGATAGCGGCTGATCGTCAGGCAATGACAGCCTGCTTTCAGTCCTTTGTTCTTAGCAATGAGCTAACACCTGACTTTCCCGCAATGGGAACAGGGGATATGATACACAATCTGGCGCTGAGTTCTGCATTGGCATGGGAATTAATGGGAAGAATGTCTCGGCCAGAGCCGTTTAAATTCCAAAGAGGCGTTCATCCGGCATTTTATGAACGAGTATACTTCTGCGCAGAGGCTCTAAAAATGTTATCGCTAACTTATACAGATCTAGAAGAGAAAATCATCGAAGAAATAATAGACCACGCCACAAAGGTCGGCATTTATGCTGCCGCAATATTGACTGGTGGAGGGATTTACAATCCTGATTTACCAGATCTTGTCAAACTCATGAAGGAGAAGTTTTACGCTAGCGCAATGATGTCCAATCTGATCAGGCCAAATTTGGAAAGATTCAAGCGAGGCCTAAATGTGCCCGAGATTCATTTTGGGCGTAAGCGAGCGCATTGGACGGATCATATTACTGCCTCGGATGGATAGACATTGGCGGAACGTTTCCGGCCATCCATTGCCCTGATGGGCATGGTTGGCTCTCATGTCATATATTACCCGTGAGCCGCTTTGTATGAGAAAACCCAACCATAGTCCTGAGCGTTCGTCGCGCAAAATACGATTTTCGTAGTTTAACGCTTGCGGGCAATTTCCCGCACCCGCATAAGTCAAAGCGCATCGATTGGCGGTGTCGGAACGAGACGGTGGTGGACTGCCGTCTCGTGTGCAGACCGTGACACGCCAATCGATGCGCTTCGCGACAATCTGGTTGGGCAGATCGCCGGTGTGGGGAGGCACGAGCCCCCTGACCCGACACACAAGGGATAGTGTCAGCGGCGACTTTCAGGGGCAAGTCGTTTAATTTTCAGGTCAGGCAGAAAGTTCGGTTGACGCGCCGAAAAGAGTCAGTTTTCGGCTCGCATGCCCGCCACAGCCTGACTTGGCTAAATAACTCTATGAGATGGGTGGAAATAGTGGCAGTAGAAGAAGGCCAGTCTAAAGAGATCGAGCGGCAGGTTCGATGTCGCGCTGCCAATGAAAAGATTGCTCAGGCTGCTCGTGACAAATACGACGCAAATATAAAGCAGAGAGATGCTCAGGATAAGGCCAATAATAAGATTGCCGCAGCGCAAGCCACATTAAGAAGTAATTCGACTTCCTGATATCGCCTGCGATAATATTTAGAATGTCAAGAGTTGAACTAAGCAATGAAGATCGCGACCGGTACCATGCCCGGATGATGAACAAACTCCCTGACGGGCTCGCGTTCAAAGAGAACATGAAACTATGCGGCAAGCCTCGACTAACCAGCGATAACAAGTTCAAGTGCCGCAAAGTTGGCTGCCCGAAGTGTCGGTATTCGTACATAAGTCGAGAGCAGAAAAACGCTATCAATCGGTACGAACATGCAAGCGCGTTCGATATGGCACTGCTTACCATTAATCTCGGGATCGTGGCGGAAACCGATGCCATATGGGACCGCTGGGTGGCTGATCGCAAAAAGATGCGTTATGCGATCCGAGCCCTTGCGCAGCGGCGGACGCCATGGCTGCACCTAAGTATGACCGCGTACTTGGATGTTTTCCCATTCGCGTATGAGGAGGTTACATCGCTTGGGGTTAAACAGAAAGAATATATTGCGTCAGTCGGCTTGCCCGCATCGGATCATATCCGACCCTACTGGATGTATCACCTGCATGCCCTCGTCCATCATCCACGTCTTGACTGGCAGGCGGTCCGAGACGGCCTCGCGAACCACTTTTCAGCCCCACATCAGGTGCACGTCGAACCTCTATATAGGGACGAGCTAAAGGGAGATAATATAAGTTCTGTAATCGCCTATGCGAATAAGTATCAACCGGTCAGTTTGATCAAAGGATGCGAACGAGACTGGTCATCAGAATGGATGGCTGATTACTTCTATTCATGTGAATGCTTCTCAGATTCATACAAATCGATTCGAATGCAGATAAATGGTAAGATATTGCCAGTTGCATTGGGTGATTTGCTTCGAGAAGATAAATAGAATTAGTATGAAACCTATACCCTATACTGTATGCGGACACCCCCGCGATCTCGATTTCATCGCGTCCGAGCTGATTGATGTACCAGCCGCTGATCCATCAGTTGGCCTCATTCCTCTGGGGTCTTGGTGCGCCGAGCATGCTTCTGGCCGCTGGTCACATGAATTCCTGAAGCATGGACCTGCTGGACCCACTATCCGATTTTACTTTGGGCTGGCGGAAGACGCCGTTGCCTTCAAACTGCGTTGGTCAGATGAATGGGCGCGGTAGATAATGCTCGAAGGATGAGCCGCAATTAGGCGTGGCCAACAGATGCGCAGTACCTCTTAACAGTGGGCTCTGAGATCTCGAACTTGCGCGCGGTCTCGCCGATGCTTGCGCCGTTGTCCTTCCGCCAAGTCGCCACCTCCTCGGGCGAACGAGCTTTCGGTCGGCCCAGCGAAGATTTGCCGCGATGCGTCCGCCCAGTTTTCGCCAAGGCGGTTCGAGCGACGGCTCGGCCACTTTCGCACCGCTCTCGAATGCGCCTCCGCTCCATGTCGGCCACCTGCGCCAACACGCTCAAAACTAATTCGCCCGCGCCCCTGCCGATAACACCTAAACCCAACACCTCGACTGCGACGCCTTTGTCGAGCAGTTTTCGGACGGTTGCCTGCACGTCGATCGCGTCGCGTCCAAGCCGATCCACGGCGTAGAGGCAGAGGGTGTCTTCTTCCCTGATGTATCCGAGTAACTCTCGAAACGCAGGACGTTCAGCCGCGAGGATCGCTCCAGACACACCCTCGTCAGTGAACTCTTTATCGAACTTACTTCCAAGCGCTTCGCGCTGCGCCGCGACAGACTGGTCGGCGGTCGAACATCTGAAGTACGCGATCCGCGCCATTACGTCATCCATAGCTCAAAAGGTATTCGATATATATGAGCTAGGATCATAAATGAGTCAACCTATCTTTTGACCCTATCGTCGACACCGCATGGGCGGTGGATCACAACTTACAAGTATTGACCCCGCTCTGCAGTCTCCGCCTCGGTCACGACTCCTCTTTGAATTGCCCGCCCCCGAAACTAAGCTGCGCTACGGCGTGGGGAGGGGTAGAGATTGGCCATAATCACTTCGTTCCGTATCGGCCTTCGACGGCGCTGGAAAAGTGCGCTTGTGCAAGCCTTCGGGGTGGTCGGCGGTATCTGGACTATCGCCGAGGTGACTTCTCGCGCATCGAGCGCCGCGAACAAGTGGCTCGATGCTCACGGCGCTATGTTTCTTACGTTGATTATGGCTGGTTTTGCGCTGCGTTTCATATCGCACATTTATGAAGTGCGATCGGTTAGGTTTTCTCTTCCTACCACCAATACGAAGATCACGATCCGATTTGGCGATTTGTTCGATGCCAACACTGACTGGCTCATAGGCGTGAACGAATTCTTCGACAGCAGTCTCGGTCAAATCGTATCACCGAGATCGGTGCATGGGCAGGTGATCGCGAAAGCATTCGGCGGAGACGAGCAGCGCTTCCGCAGCGCAACAGATCAGGCTCTACAAGGATTTGTGGGGGAGCCTACGGCGCGCGCGCAAGAGCCTAAAATCAAATTCCCTATCGGCACAACGGCGGTCGTTATGAATGGGTCGCACCGTATTTTTTTGATGGCCATGGCCCACACCGATTTGGTGACCCATAAGGCCACCTCCACCGTGCCGATTCTATGGAATGCTCTAAGGGGTGCTTTTCAATCGGTCGCCGCAAACGGAAATGGTGAGCCGCTGACGATGCCGCTGGTCGGGAATGGGCGGTCCAGCGTCAATATCGAGCCGCAGCATCTGCTTCGTTTGATCGTGCTTGCCATTGTCGATTTTGGTCGCACGACGGCATTGCCAAATGAACTTACAATTGCAGTGCCCGAAGATTGCTTCTCGGTATTGGATATCCGAGAAATCCGGCGAGACTGGAGCGCGAGAAATGGCTTATAGAAACGGCACCTATATTGCCTTTCATGCCGAGGGTAACACCAACCCGACAGCATCGGATATTCGCTACTACCGGATGATAAAGGCATGGCACGAGCACGATGGTGTGGAATTCCGCTTCGTTAATAGTCACGAGAAAGAGGAAGCGGTTAAAGATACGGCGTCGAAGACGGTGATATTGAACAGTCTAAAGAAGAGGCTCGATAATTCTAAAAATATGATACTTATTCTTGGTCCTACGACCAAAGACGATACTGACTTTGTACCGTTCGAAATTCGCTATGCAATCGATGAATGTAAAATACCCATCATCGTGGCTTACACGCAGTACGGAGGTATAGTGCGGCCCCAAGCGCATAAAGCGGAGTGGCCCGCTGCTTTGGCGGCCCGCATCGCCGATGGCTCGGCCAACGTCTTTCACATTCCTTTCAAGCGCGCGGCGATCGATGACGCAATTTCGCGGTTTGACGTAAATAACCAGCCAGATGGACCGTACATCCACTATACACGCGAGTATCAGGAAAAGAATTTTGGTGTAAAATTCAAGTAGTTAAAACGCAGTTACTGCGTCGAGTTTCCAGCGCTGTATATACAACCTGCCATTCGAGGTCGCTCTTCGGATATGGTAACTTCGCCATGCGCCGAAAATAGTCTTTGAGCGCAGGATCGTCCTGCCCTGAGCCGGTCGAGCCGTCGAACGTTACGCACTCACTGCTCAAATCGAGTTGGATGAAGCGGACGCCCCCGCGAAGCGCGACGACCGCTTCCTGTTTTTCGGTCGGAACGTAATGAAGCTCGCGGGGTGGCCCTTCCCGGAAGCGACGTTCCGTCCGGAACGGGTATTTGATGATTTGCCTTCCCGGCAAGATTTCCACTCGCTCGATGATGTCGTTCAGCGCCAACTTCACGGTACGCCGCGCAAAGGACCTGCGCTGCTCGTCCGCGTGGTAGAGGTCGCCTCGAATTGCCGCGACTCGTCGAATGTGCGCTTCGGGCGAGACTGCGCCCTGTGCTGCCTTTAAGGCTGTCTGAAGCTCGGCGACCCGCTGCTTAGCAGACTTCTCGTTTGCGCACTTCGCTTCATAGGTTAGCACAAACGACCGTTCGCTGCCGCATCGGCCTAGCAATTCGGCCATCCCATTGGCATCGGCTTCCGCCTCGGACAGCGCTCGTCTAGCTGTCGCTAGATCGCGTGAAATGCGGCTGACATCCTCGTCGTTTTGAAAATAGATATCGTCAAGCGCACTTGCGAGCAGCGTGTTTACGACGAGCATTTCGAGCGCGCGGTATTTCACGTTCCGCCTCTGATTGCAGCCACCGCCGTGTTTATTGCCGTCACAGACCAAATAGCGCTCACGCCGCCCATCCTGTGCGCGCGCGCGATCGATCATCGTCATCCGATTACCGCAAGCATGGCAGAAAGCCAGATTCGAGAACAGATCACGAAATTTATCGCCCTGCGAGCGCTGCGAAGTTACACGCCGCAATCGTGGGTTGTTTGCCTGCTCGAACAACTCATCTGAGATGGCCTGTGGACAGTCTCCCTTCAGGAAATATTTGCGATCGGGCATCCCCATTTGCGCAATGCCACGACGACGGGACTTGTGCTGGTATTCACCCAATACAGCCCGATCACACACGAGTGTGCGGATCGTCGTATGGTGCCAGCGCCGCCCCCCTTTCCAAGTTTCGATACCCTCGGCGTTAAGCGTTTTCGCGATGGAGCGGTGCGGGATTCCACGCGCTGTTTCGGTAAAGATGCGGGTGAGTATCGAAACACGTTCGGGGTTCCAGCGAAATCCGATCCGGCTTAAGCGCCCATTTGACTGCTTTTCGCCATAGACCAATTCAAGCCAGCCGGGGCATGTACGCGCAGAGTGAACGATCCCGCCGTCCCGTAGTTTATCGTAACCCGCGCGGACGCGATCCGCTAGAAATTCTACGTAGTCCGTCGATTGCCCGGCGCCCTGCATGAGTCGGCGTAATTGATCTCTTTGCGCCCTGATCGAATGCTCATCGACGACCATGTTGATGTTCGCAAAGGCGACAGTGAGCCCCGTGCGTAGCAGAGGCACAAAAAACTCGAAGAAATCGAATTCGCTCAACCGAGAGAGGCGATCGTGCCCTTCGCAAACGAGCACCTTGCCATGGCCGCCAGAACGCCGAACCTCATTCAGAAAATCGGCTAGATCACCCGATCTGATGTTATCGCCCGTCCAAGCGGAAATTCCATCACCGGTCAGCCATCGGCCATATGACCAACCTTGCTGCTCACAGAACCAAGTGATCGTTGCGCGCTGACGGATATCGCTGCTGCCATCGGACTGCTTGTCGCTAGACCAACGGACATAAGGATAAGCTACAAGGGACATCGTTTGCCTCTAGGTTGAGGCAATCCATGTCTCACATCAGAATGCGAAAAGTCGAAATCATTTTGCCGGCTGTCCATGGGCACGCTGGTAATACGTCCTCCACGCGATGCCCTTCCCATAGCCCATCCGGCCCGCGGAAGGTGGCGAGCCCGCTCTCGGCGGAGATACCTGCGCCGGTGAGGATGACGATGTTGCGGATGGTCGACATGGCGAGATTATAGGCCGGGTTCGACAGGAGCGGCTATCAGGGGATTAGTTGCCCGCCCGCCCCGCACGATCCTCCCCCGCCAGCGGAGGTGGCGCCGACGGCGACGGAGGGGGCGGAGTCCGATGACTGATCGCCGTCCTCCCCCTCCGTCAGGCTCCGCCTGCCACCTCCCCCTTGGCGGGGGAGGATTGGAAGGCCTCTTGTCGGTCGCAATGCATTCAGTCGGCCAGGTTCGCGAAACGCGGCGGCAATTTTCCCTTGGTCCGGCTGGTCAGGTGGAATTGCCCGCAGCGGTCGCAGCGGTAGAGGCGGAGCGGCAGGCCGGACCGTTGCAGCGCGAGCAGAGCCTCGGCTTCGGTCGGGAAGCGCCGTTTCCTTGCGCAGATGCTCAGCCTTGTTCGCATGATCGTTTGCTTCGTGCCGCACCGCCAGGGCGGCGAGTGTGGCGGGCTTTGGCCTTCGCTACGGGGCACCGGATCATTCCCGATACTCGAATTCAACCAGATAGACATTCTGGCCCGCACCGTGCCTTGCGACGCTCAGCAGATCGGGGACGTCGTCGAAGCCCGATCGGCGTGCCAGTTCGGGGGTGATGTCGTCGAGTATTATCTCGCGGACCGAGGTGACATGGATCGCGCCCGGGCCGAGCGGATAACGCCCGCCGACCTTTACCCGCGCGCTCTGCCAGATCCGCACGCTGCAGCTGATCTCGCCCAGCATGACGCGATCGCGCAGACGCTTGGAAAAGACCATATCTAGAGCCGCCAGTGGATCGCGCGCTTGTGGAGCGGCCAGATCAAGGCGGTGATGAAGACCAGGATCGCGAGCGCACAGGCGAGCGAGGCGAGCTTCGGCTCGGCGATGAAGCTCTGCGCGAACTCCATGCCCCACGCCTGCGGGGTCTGCGTGCCGTGCTTGAAGATGTCGTAGCTGCTGAAGATGTCGAGCAGCACCGACAGCACGAAGGCGAGCATCGCATTGCCGCCCAGCACGCGCAGCGGCGTCGCGATCGTGCGCGCGGCGGCCTTCTCCAGTGCAAGCGTGAGCAAGCAGAGCAGAAGCGCCCCGACCCCGCTGCTCAGCAAGGCGAAGCTGCTGGTCCATAGCCTTTTGTTGATCGGGAAGACGGGATCGACCAGCAGCCCCGCGACGATCAGCGCCACGCCCGCAGCGCCGATCAGCAAGGCCGTGCGCCGCCCGGGCGCCTGTTTCCACGCGGTCCCGGCCAGGATGCCGATCAGCACATTGACAGTCGCGGGCAGCGTCGAAAGCAGGCCTTCGGGATCGTAGACGACCGCACCCGTGGCATCGGTGCCATATTTCCAGATATGCGCGGTGGTCCACACGCTGCGGTCGATATAAGCGGTCAGGCTCCCCGCCGGATCGAGATGACCCGCGCCATAGCCCGGCACCGGCACGAAGGTCAGCAGCGCCCAATAGCCGACGAGCAGCGCGCCGATCGCGCCCGCCACCACGCCGCGATTGACCGCCGCCAGCCCGTCGTCGCGGCGCCGGACGGTCAGCAGGACCAAGCCGGTGGCGATCGCATAGCAAAGCCCGATCCGCTGCAGGATGCCCGGAATGCGCAAGGTCGAAAGGTGCAGGTGCGCAAGGAAGTTGAGGCAGAGGCCGACCGCGATCAGCGACAGCGCGCGCCGGATCAGCCGCGACCAGCTTTTCGCCTTGTCGGCCTGCGAGAGCGTGCGGGGGAAGGAGAGGCCGACCGCGACCCCGACCGAGAAGAGGAAGGTCGGGAAGACCATGTCGGTCGCGGTGAAGCCGTTCCAGGCGGCGTGATCCAGCTGTTCGTAGATGTCGGTCCACGATCCCGGGCTGTTGGCCAGGATCATGCCCGCGACCGCAAGCCCGCGCAGCACGTCGAGCGCGATGAGACGCTGGGACAAACATGCCTCCCCTGTTTTGCCGCGAGGCTACCGCCCGCCTCCCGTCCGCGCAACGATCCGTTTGGAGCCTCCTTAGTCCGCGCTCGCCAAGCGCGCGTGCCTGTGCCAGAGCGCGCGCATGAGCGTGAGGATCGGGATCATCGGCGCCACCGGGCGCATGGGGCGGGCGATCGCGGACGCTGCGGTGGCGCAGGGCGTGGCGATCGCGGGCGGCATCAACCGCGCGGGCGCGGTTCTGGGCGAGCATGCGGATGCGCCGACGCTGGCGCAGGCGAGCGACGTGCTGATCGATTTCTCGACGCCGCAGATGCTCGCGCAGGGCCTCGACGCCGCGCGCGCCACGCGCACCCCGATCCTGATCGGCACCACCGGATTGGCGCCTGAGGACCATGCGCTGATCGATGCCGCCGCGCGCGATGTGGCGGTGCTGCAGACCGCCAATACCTCGCTCGGGCTCAACGTGCTGCGCAAGCTGGTCGAGCAGGCCGCGCGCGCGCTCGGGCCGGATTGGGACATAGACATCGTCGAGATGCACCACCGCCACAAGCTCGACACGCCGTCGGGCTCGGCGCTCTTGCTGGGCGCCTCGGCCAATATCGGGCGTGGCGCGGCTAGCACGACCGAACTCAATCGCTTCGACCGGATGCAGGAAGGCCCGCACGCACGCGAGGAGGGCGGCATCTATTATGCCAGCCTGCGCGGCGGCTCGGTCGCGGGCGACCATCAGGTGGTGTTCGCGACCGACGGCGAGCGGATCGAGCTTGGCCATCGCGCGGAGAGCCGGACGATCTTCGCCAAGGGCGCGTTGAAGGCGGCTTTGTGGCTCGCGGGCAAGCCCGCCGGGCGCTACACGATGGGCGACGTGCTCGGGCTAAGGGTGTGTCCCGACATTCCGTGATGGTCGGGACGAGGCAGATTTTGGCGCCCAGATAGGAGCAAGGAGGGAGCGATGAAGATTCATCGTAACCGACGCGCGACGCCGCTGGGCGCCAAAAGGTGCCTCGCCGCTTCGCGGTCGAAGCAGGAAGGCGGCTGGCCACGTCAGGCTGCTTGTCCGGGCTACCAGCCCGGCCTGCGCAACCTTCCTTGCCAGCCGTCTTCCTGCTTCGATCACGACCGTCACGGAATGTCGGGACACACCCTAAAATGAAGAAGGACGACGTCTTCGAATTCTACCGCCGGCTCGCCGAGCTCAACCCCTCGCCCGAGACCGAACTCGAATATGTGAACCCCTATACCTTGCTGGTCGCGGTCGCGCTGTCCGCGCAGGCGACCGACATCGGGGTCAACAAGGCGACGAAGCGGCTGTTTCAGGAGGTGCAGACGCCCGAGGCGATGGTCGCGCTGGGCGAGGCGGGGCTGAAGGAGCATATCAAGACGATCGGCCTGTTCAACACCAAGGCCAGGAACGTCATCGCTCTGTCCGAGCAGCTTATCGCCAAGCATGGTGGCGAGGTGCCCGAGGATCGCGCGGCGTTGGAGGCCTTGCCTGGCGTGGGGCGTAAGACTGCTAATGTGGTGCTCAACGTCGCCTTCGGCCACGACACGATCGCGGTCGACACGCACATCTTCCGCGTCTCCAACCGCACCGGCCTCGCGCCCGGCAAGAATGTCGATCAGGTCGAAGCCAAGCTGGAGAAAGTCACGCCGCAGGTCTTCAAAAGCCACGCGCACCATTGGCTGATCCTGCACGGCCGCTACGTCTGCAAGGCGCGCAAACCCGAATGCTGGCGCTGCGTCGAGATCGACCTGTGCGCCTACAAGCCCAAGACGCCCGCGCCGAAGGCCTGAGGCCTCTCACTTCCACACGTCATCCCGGCGAAAGCCGGGATCCATCTCCCAAACGTGCGGCGGGCGAGACGGAGCAGCGGATGGCTACAGCTTCCGCTGGAGTGACTGCAGAAAGCATCAATTGCCGGGGCGCAAAGCCTTTGCTAAGCGCCGCTTCCACGGCACCGGCACCCGTAGCTCAGCTGGATAGAGCGCTGCCCTCCGAAGGCAGAGGCCAGGGGTTCGAATCCCTTCGGGTGCGCCATTTTCCGAGATTTACATACCCCCCTCTCCCTGGTGAGCACTGATGGCGCGAGTTAGGCCGCCTGCTGTCAGGCGGCTTTCGATCGCTCGGGGATGAGGAGGACGCTTGATAGACGGAAGGCAGCTCGCGGGCGTCGCGGCACCATTGCATCGATAATCTGCACTCTGGCACCGTTCCACCTCTGTTCTGGGGGGATGGCGGACGGAAGCGCCATCGAATGGACCGACGCGACCTAGACCCCGGTGACGGGATGCACCCGCATCACGGCAGGGTACGACAATTGCCAAGCGGATAGCCCCTGGCGCTCCGCCGCAGGACGGCAATCCTGCAATGTGTCCTTTTGAACATACCGCATCGGTAATTTGTCGATCCTTTACGGCAATTCGTTCCTGTGCGCCGCTGGATGTGCGATGCGGCAATCATAGGGCGGGGAGGGAGAACGAGAACGATCACAAGAAAAAGGGTAAACAGTGATGAGATACGCACGCTTTTACGCCTGCGCCGCAGCCACGGTTATCGCGGCTGCCTTGTCGGCCCATGCCGCCCAGGCCCAGGCCGGCCGCCCGGCTGACGCCGACCCCAACCATCAACAGGCAAATTCAGCGGCGGGCGCGACGGCAGAGCCCGCTTCCCCTGTGGCCGCTGGTCCGGATACGGCGCTCGACGAAGTCGTCGTGACGGGTTCGCGCATTCGCCACAGCCCGTTCGAACAGCCGACCCCCGTCACTTTCGTCGATCAGGCGGATATTGCCCGCACCGGCCTGTCCAGCATCGCCGACGTGCTGCAGCGGCTGCCCAGCTCGGGTGGTGGCCTCAACACCCGGAACAACAGCTCGGGCAACCTCGGCAATCCGCCGGATGGTGGCGGCGTCGGCGCGGGCTCGTCGGAGATCAACCTGCGCTATCTGGGGTCCAAGCGCACGCTGGTGCTGGTGGATTCGCTGCGCTTCATCAACGGATCGGCGGCATCCGGCATTCCCGCCGCGGTCGATCTGAACGCGATCCCGCAGGCGGCGATCGAGCGGGTCGAGGTGCTCCAGGACGGCGCGTCCGCCATCTACGGGTCGGACGCCATATCCGGCGTGGTCAACATCATCACCAAGACCAAGCAGCGCGGTCTCGAAGTGTCGGCGCAGCACGGCATCTTCAAGGAAGGCGATGGCTTCACCCAGAATTATGACGCGAGCTACGGCTTCGGTAGCGACGCGACCGGAACGCAGGTCGTCGTTGGCGCGAGCTATGTCCAGCAGGATCCGGTCTTTGCAGGCGACCGCGCTTTCTCGCGTTTCCCGACGCCGCTCGTCACCGCGTGCGACACGTCGTGCAGTTCGGCGACGCCGCTCGGCCGCTTCCTCGTGCTGGGGCAGAGCCTGACGCTCAGCCAACCGATACTCGGGCGCGCGCCGACGCTCGCGGACTATCGCCATTTCACGACGGCGGACCGCTATAATTTCCAGCCGACCAACTATCTGCTGACGCCCTATAAACGCTATGGCGCATTCGTGAATGCCGAGCAGGAGCTTGGCGGCGACATCAAGCTCAGCGGCAAGTTCTTCTACAACCGGCGTGAGTCCGAAAATCAGGCGGCGCCGCTGCCGCTCTTCATCGGGCCCGACAGCGGCAACAGCAACCTGCTCGACACGATCACGATCGACGCGAGCAACCCGTACAATCCGTTCGGCACGCTCTTCCCCGGTGGGCAGCGATTGCCCGACGGAACCGTGGCACCCGGCAATTACAGCTTCGTCGCGCGCCGGATGGTGGAAGGCGGGCCGCGCCATTATTCGCAGCGGGTCAACACTTATTACGGCACGGCCACGCTCAGCGGGAAGTTCCTGCTGTTCGGGCATGACTGGTTCTGGGACCTGAACGGCGTCTACGGCAAGACCGACGCCAACCAGTCCGTTTCCGGAAACGTGAACGCCGCGCACGTCCAGCAGGCGCTGGGCCCGGTCGCGAATTGCACCGGCGATTGCGTGCCGCTCAACATTTTCGGCGGCCAGGGTTCGATCACGTCGGCGATGTACAATTATATCGCCTTCACCCAGCATGATCGGTCGGCGCAACGGTTGTGGGATGGTTCGGCCAACCTGACCGGCCAATTGTTCGATCTGCCCGCCGGCCCGGTCGGCGTCGCGATCGGTTACGAGCATCGCGACATGCGCGGCTCCTTCACGCCGGATCCGATCATTCAGGCCGGCCTGGGCGCGGATATCCCCGCCGCAGCCTCCAGCGGCGCCTACCATACGGACGAATTCTACGGCGAATTGTCGGTTCCGATCCTCAAGGATCAGCCGCTGTTCGAGTCGCTGAACACGTCCTTCGCGGTGCGGTATTCGCGCTATTCGATCTCGGGTTCGAAGACGACGTTAAAAGCGGGCGGCGACTGGAAGCCGGTCAAGGATCTCGTCCTGCGCGGGACCTACGCCCAGGGCTTCCGGGCGCCCTCGATCGCCGAATTGTTCGGATCGCCCTCGCGCTTCGACGATCCCGCGACCGATCCCTGCAACGACGTCGCGCCTTCGTCGCCTGCGAACCTGGTCAAGAATTGCGCGGCGCAGGGCGTGCCGATCAACGGCGCTTACGAACAGAATAACAGCCAACTGCCCGTCTTCACGTCGGGCAATCGCTCGCTCAAGCCGGAAACCTCGCGCAGCTGGGTCGGCGGCGCGGTCTATTCGGCCTCGTGGGCGAGGGACTGGGCGAAGACGCTGACGCTGGAGGCGAGCTATTATAATATCCGCGTCAAGAACGCGATCGGCGCGGTCGATACGACCACCCTGCTGGAGCGTTGCGCCAATCTGGGCGACCCGTTGAGCTGTGCGGCGATAACCCGCTCGGCCACCGGACAGATCACGCGGATCAACGGTACGCTCCTGAACCTGTCCAGCCTCAAGACCGATGGTCTCGACCTCAACTTCAACTATGTCTCGCCGGAAACGGGAGCGGGCACGTTCGGCCTGAACTGGTCGAACACGCTGACCTTCCGCTACGACCAGATCGTCCCCGCGACCGACGGGACCGTGACGATCAAGCGCGTCGGCACGGAGCCGGGCAACCAGGCTTACCCGCGCTATCGCTCGGTCGCGGTGGCAAGCTGGTCGCTCCAGAAGTTCACGGCCTCGCTGACCGGCCGCTACATCAGCCGGATCAAGGAAGTGGGTGGCGAACAGCCCGGTCACGAGCTCAACCGGAGGCTCTACGGCGATCTGCTGCTGATGTGGGAGGGGCCGCTCTCAGGCCACACTTTCAGCTTCGGCGTGGGCGTCAACAACATCACCGGAAAATCGCCTCCGGCCTGCTACACCTGCTTGCTCAACAATTATGATCCGAGCACCTACGATCTGCCGGGTCAATTTTTCTACACGCGCGTCGGCGTGAAATTCTGACCGGATTAAGTCCCCCCTCTTTGGAGGGGGGACTTAATCCTTGGTGCACCCTGTCCTTCCGGGAGGGTGCGATAACCGGCGATCTTTCTCCACGGCGGCAATTAGCCCGAGGTTGCCGAACGATGACGGCAGCCCTCCGAGCCAATTGCGAACCTTTAGCTTACCGGATTTGGTCGTACGTTTCCTTCCGGTTCCAGGTCGGATCGCGCAAAGCCCCTTCCAAATTGGCTTTAAAGCCACCCCTGCCGACATCGCTGGGGCGAATTGCACCTCTACTACTCCAAGCGCCTGAAGACTTGCCTTTCTGCGTGGTTCCTGCGATTTGTCTGAGTAATCAGAAGGGATCCGCATGACGTCGCTCGTTCAATATCGCCACGAAGGGAAAAGGGGCCTCGCCTTGCTGGCCGAGGATGGCAGCGCCCGTATTGTGCTGGGTGCGGACAGCGTGCTGGCGTTGGCGGAGCGCGCGCTCGATCTGGGGCATAGCATGCTGGAGGTGATCGCCGCGGACGGGCTTGGCGATGCGGTCGATCTCGACGCGGTCACCTTGCTCGCGCCGATCGACCATCCCGATCCCGCGCACCTGATCGTGACCGGCACGGGGCTGACCCATCTCGGCTCAGCCGAGGGGCGCGACAAGATGCACCGTTCGGCCGCCGAGAATCCGGCGCCGACCGATTCGATGAAGATGTTCCTGATGGGCGTGGAAGGCGGCAAGCCCGCGTCGGGCACGATCGGCGTCCAGCCCGAATGGTTCTACAAGGGCGACGGCACGACCCTGGTCGGCACGGGCGATCCGCTGACATCGCCCGACTTCGCGCTCGACGCGGGCGAGGAGCCGGAGATTGCGGGCATCTACCTGATCGATCGCAACGGCATGCCCGTCCGGCTGGGCTTCGCGCTCGGCAACGAATTTTCCGACCATGTCACCGAACGCGGCAATTATCTGTGGCTTGCCCATAGCAAGCTGCGTCATGCCGCGATCGGGCCGGAGCTGCGGCTGGGCGACCTGCCGTCCGACGTGCGCGGCACCAGTCGCATCTGGCGCGACGGCAAGGTGCTGTGGGAAAAACCATTCCTGTCGGGCGAGGCGAACATGTCGCACAGCCTGTCCAACCTGGAACATCACCATTTCAAATATGCGCTGTTCCGCCAGCCGGGCGATCTGCACGTCCATTTCTTCGGAACGGCGACCGCATCCTTTGCCGATGGGGTGGTCACCCAGGTAGGCGACGCGTTCGAGATCGAGGCCGACGCCTTCCGCCTGCCGCTGCGCAATCCGATCGCGCTGGCGGAGGCCGATCCCGTCACGGTGCGGACGCTCTGACCGCGCGCTCGACAATGAAGCGCGCTTGCCTTTAAGTCGCGAGGGGGACGAGGCATGGCGGAACAGACCAACACGAATATCGCCATGCCGCCGGCACCGCCGAGCGCGCGTCGCATCCACGGCACGATCGCGCGCAATCTGGGCGTGGACATCCTGACCGGCCGCTATCAGCCGGGCGAGACGCTGCCCGGCGAGATCGAGTTCGCGCAGTCGCTGCGAGTGTCGCGCAGCGCCTATCGCGAGGCGGTGCGTATCCTGATCGCCAAGGGTCTGGTCGAAAGCCGCACCCGCACCGGCACGCGCGTCTCTCCGCGCGAACGCTGGAACCTGCTCGATCCCGAAGTACTGGGCTGGTCGTTCGAAAGCGAGCCGGACGAGGCGTTCGTGCGCGACCTGTTCGAACTGCGCATGATCGTCGAGCCCGCCGCCGCCGAATTCGCCGCCGCGCGGCGCGACGCCGCCGATCTGGCGCGGCTGAAGGAGGCGATCGCGGGCATGCGCCGCCACGGTCTCGCCACGCCCGAGGGGCAGGCCGCCGACCAGGCGTTCCACACCGCGATCCTGTCCGCCGCGCGCAATGCGCCGCTCGTCACTTTGTCGAGTTCGATCGCGGCGGCGGTGAGCTGGACCACGGTGTTTAAGCATCGCAAACGCGGCCTGCCGCGCGATCCGCTGCCCGATCACGAGCGGCTTTACGAGGCGATCGTCGCGGGCGATCCCGAAGCAGCGCGCAAGCAGATGGTGGCGCTGGTGCGGCTGGCGCTCGAGGATACGGAGCTTTCGCTCAGGGGATGACCCACGAAGCCCTCTCCCGCGTGTGGGAGAGGGTTGGGTGAGGGGCTTCTTCTTTTTGTCCGGTAGTAAGGGCGATATCTTGCCCTCACCCTCCCGTCGCTTCGCGCCGGGTCCCTCCCTCTCCCACATGCGGGAGAGGGTTAGGATCAGTGATTGTCCCGGGGCAGGCCCTTGGTCTGGGCGATGCGCTGGTATTTTTCGCTGCCTTCCAGGATCGCGCCCGTGTTCATCTGGCCCACCACCGCGCGCTGGATTTCCTGCCAGGGCGTCTGCGAGGCGGGATAAGGATAACCGCCCTTGGCTTCGAGTTCCGCGCGGCGGCGGTCGAGCTCGGCTGCGTCCACCAACATATCCGCGCTGCCCTTGCGCAGGTCGATCCGCACGCGATCTCCGGTCCGGAGCAAGGCGAGCCCGCCCATCGCTGCCGCCTCGGGCGAGGCATTGAGGATCGAGGGGCTGCCGCTGGTGCCCGACTGGCGCCCGTCGCCGATGCAGGGCAGCGCGCTCACGCCGTCCTCGATCAGGTAAGCAGGCGGCCGCATGTTCACGACCTCGGCAGCACCCGGATAGCCGATCGGCCCCGCGCCGCGCATGAACAGCAACGTGTCGAGCGTGATGCCGGTCGCGGGATCGTCGATGCGATGATGATAATCTTCCGGTCCATCGAACACGACCGCGGGCCCTTCGAACGCGTCGGGATCGTCGGGGTTGGAGAGATAACGCGCGCGGAATTCGGGGCTGATCACGCTGGTCTTCATGATCGCGGCATCGAACAGATTGCCCGACAAGACCAGGAAGCCGGCTTCCTCCTTGAGCGGCTGCTCGAAGGGCCAGATGACCTTTTCGTCCTCGATCGTCGCATCGCGGCAATTGTCGCCGATGCTGCGGCCGTTGACCGTGATCGCGCCCTCGCGGATCAGGCCATGCTTCATCAGCTCGGCCACCACCGCGGGCACGCCGCCCGCGCGATAATAATCCTCGCCCAGATACTCGCCCGCGGGCTGGAGGTTCACCAGCAGCGGCACCTTGTGGCCATATTCCTGCCAGTCGCGGATATCGAGCTCGGCGCCGATGTGCCGCGCGATCGCCGCCAGGTGGATCGGCGCGTTGGTCGATCCGCCGATCGCCGAATTGACCACGATCGCGTTGAGGAAGGCATCGCGCGTCAGGATATCCGACGGCTTCAGGTCCTCGCGCACCATGTCCACGATGCGCAGGCCGGTATGATAGGCCGATTCCTGGCGGTCGCGATACGGCGCGGGGATGGCGGCGTTGCCGGGCAGGCTCATGCCGAGCGCCTCGGCCAGCGAGTTCATCGTCGTCGCGGTGCCCATCGTATTGCAATAGCCGGTCGAGGGCGCGGACGAGGAGACGAGTTTGATGAAGCCCTGCGCGTCGATCTCGCCGGTCGCGAGCATCTGGCGCGCCTTCCACACGATCGTGCCCGACCCGGTGCGCTCGCCCTTGTGCCAGCCGTTGAGCATCGGCCCGACCGACAGCGCGATCGCGGGAATGTTCACCGTCGCCGCCGCCATCAGGCAGGCGGGCGTGGTCTTGTCGCAGCCGATCGTGAGCACGACGCCGTCGATCGGATAGCCGTACAAGGCCTCGACCAGGCCGAGATAAGCGAGGTTGCGGTCGAGTCCCGCGGTCGGGCGCTTGCCCGTCTCCTGGATCGGATGGACCGGGAATTCGATCGCGATCCCGCCCGCCTCGCGAATGCCCTCGCGCACGCGCTCGGCCAACACCAGGTGGTGGCGGTTGCAGGGGCTGAGGTCCGACCCGGTTTGTGCGATGCCGATGATCGGCTTGCCCGACTGGAGCTCTTCCAGGCTCAGGCCGTAATTCAGGTAACGCTCCAGATAGAGCGCGGTCATGTCGATATTTTCGGGGTTATCGAACCATGCGCGGGAGCGAAGCTTGGTCATTGTGTCTCGTCTATGGTCATTTTGATGGGAGCGCCATCGTGCGGCGCGATTGACGGTCGGCGTTTGCCCCAATACTCATACAAATGAGCAAAGGGCAATAAGCCCGTAGCGCAAAGGGTAAAGGGAGGATCATGGCCGGACCGATCGCAAGCACATCCGTAACCGAGGGCGCGGTCGATCCGGGCTTCGATTACCGGCCGGCGCTGACGCTGCTGGCGACGCTCTTCTTCATGTGGGGCTTCATCACCGTCATCAACAACACGCTGCTGCCGCACCTGAAGAGCGTGTTCGACCTGAATTACACGCAGACCACGCTGATCGAGAGCGTGTGGTTCATCGCCTACTTCTTCGCGTCGCTTCCCTCGGCCTTCCTGATCGAGCGGATCGGCTACCAGAAGTCGCTGGTGACCGGCCTGCTGATCATGGCGGCGGGCGCGCTCGGCATGGTGCTGGCGGCGAGCTTGCCGTCCTACGGCGTGACCCTGGTCATGCTGTTCGTGATCGCGAGCGGCATCACTTTGCTGCAGGTCGCGGCCAATCCTTATGTCGCGGTGGTCGGCCCGCCCGCGACCGCTTCCTCGCGACTCAATCTGGTGCAGGCGCTCAATTCGGCGGGAACGATGCTCGCGCCTTTGTTCGGCGCCTATCTGATCCTCGGCCGCTCGGTCGGCGGCACGGTCAAGGAAGGGACGGTGCTGACGCCCGCCCAGCGTCTCGCCGACGCGCATTCGGTGGTGCTGCCGTACGTGCTGGTCGCGATCGTCCTGGTCGTGCTGGCGGTCGTGATCGCGCGCTTCCCCCTGCCCGCGATGGGCAATGCGACGAGCCGCGTCGCCAAGGAAGAGCGCAAGAATCATTCGCTGTGGAAGCACCGCAACCTGGTGTTCGGCGTGCCCGCGATCTTCATCTACCTGATCGCCGAGATCGGCGTCGCCAACCTGTTCGTCAATTTCGTGAGCCAGCCGACCATCGCCAACCTGACGCACGAGCAAGCGGGCCGTTACCTCACCTTCCTGTGGGGCGGTATGATGGTGGGCCGCTTCGTCGGCTCGGCGATCATGCAGAAGGTGCGCGCCGAGACCGTGCTCGCGGCTTTCTCGATCGGCGCCTTCGCGGTGATGATGATCACCGTATTCGCGCACGGGCCGGTCGCGATGTGGTCGCTGATCCTGGTCGGCCTGTTCCATTCGATCATGTTCCCGACCATCTTCACGCTCGGCATCAAGGGCCTGGGTCCGCTGACCGAGGAAGGATCGGGTCTGCTGATCATGGCGATCGCCGGCGGCGCGCTGGTGATCGTGCAGGGCAAGCTGGCCGACGCGTACGGCCTGCAATGGTCGTTCCTGCTCACCGCGGCGTGCGAGCTGTACGTTCTGTTCTACGCATTGTGGGGTGCCAAGCCGACCAACGAGCTGTCCTAACCTGTTCCCCTCCCGGTTTGCGGGAGGGGCTAGGGGTGGGCATTTCCCAGCGTTGTCGGCCCACCCCCGACCCCTCCCGCACGCGGGAGGGGAGAGGTTTCACGCCACGATATCCACCACCGCAGCCGGATCGACCGCGCGCTTGTAGCCCCAGTCGGTCTTGACCGGTGCGCCGCCCTTGGCGGCGGATTCGAGGATGGCGAGGATCAGGCGCATGTCCTGCATCCCTTCCTCGCCCGGCGAGACCATCGGCGCCTTGCCGCGCACCACGTCCGCCATCCAGTCCATCTCGCGCGCGAACTGGTGGATTTCGGGCACCTCCATCGGGGTGAATCTGCCGCCGTCGACGATCTCGAACCGGTTGCCGCCATAAAAGGCGCCCGGATCGGCGCGCAGGCGCGCTTTCTCGCCCCACAATTCGAACGACATGGTCGCATTGTAATCGAACGAGGTCGAGCCGTTGCAGATCGCGCCCGACGGGAAGCGGAACTGCCAGGCGATCAGGTCGTCGACCGTCTTGAAGCGCGGATCGTTGGGATCGGTATTGGCCCAGGCGCGGACCTCGACCGGCTCTTCGTTGAGCATGTAGCGCGCCGCGCTGATGCCGTAGATGCCCATGTCGCCGAGCGCGCCGCTGCCCGCGAGCTTCTTGTCGACGCGCCACGCGTCCGAAGGATCGGAGACATCGGCCTGGCGGCCCATGTCGGTCACGAACAAGCGCGGCTTGCCGAGCTTGCCCGAGCGGACCGCGCGCATCGCGGCCAGGTTCCTGGGCTCGTAATGGCAGCGATAGGCGATCATCAGCTTGCGATCGGCCTTCTTCGCCGCGTCGATCATCGCCTGGCATTCCTCCAGGCTGGTCGCCATCGGCTTTTCGCACAGTACGTGCTTGCCCGCCTTGAGCGCGCGGATCGTGAACTCGGCATGCATGCTGTTGGGCAGCACGATATAGACGATCTGAATGCGCGGATCCTTCGCGATCCGGTCGAAATTCTCGTAGTTGTAAATCGCATCCGCTGGCAGGCCTTCGGCATCGGCGATACGCTTGGCCTTGTCGGGGTGGCCGCTGACCAACGCGACCAGTTTGGCGCTCTTGGCCTGGCGCAGGCCGGGGATGATCTCGCCCTGCGAGAGCTTGCCGAGCCCGACCACTGCGAAGCCCAGTTTCTGGTCCTTGGTCAGGGCAGGGCGGTCGACGGCTTTCGACTCGGTCGCGGCGAGGGCGGCGACACCGGCAACGCTAAGCTCGATCAGACTGCGACGCGTGATTTCCTTAGGCATTTCATCCTCCTACCCGCGACCTTTGTAGGGCTGGCAGCGCCAGCATATCGGTCTATGTTCGCGCTAACAACGAACCGATGGTCGTAGGAGCGGGGATGATGCGGCGTGCCTTTGGCTGTGCGATGGCCCTTTTTGGCAGCGCTGTCGTTTTGGCCGCGCCGCCCGCGCGACCACCGCTGACTTCGGTCTCGCACCTTGCCGTCTACGCCGCCGATCCTGCCGCGAGCGCGGCTTTCTATGTCCACGATCTGGGCGCGACCCGGCTTGCCGACCCCGAAAACCCGGCGGGCGCGCGTTATTATTTCAGCCCGACCCAGTTCGTGGAGGTGCTGCCGCTGCCCGCCGGGACCGCATCGATCAACCGGCTCGACCACGTCGCCTTCAACACCGCCGATGCCGAGGCGATGCGGCAATATCTGAAGTCGAAAGGCGTGAAGGTGCCCGCAAAGATCGAAAGCGGTTCCGACGGCAGCCGCTGGTTCGACGCGACCGATCCCGAAGGCACCAAGGTCCAGTTCGTGCAGGGGCCTGCCAACCCGCCGGCGATCGCACCCAATAAGCTGTCGAGCCACATCATCCATGTCGGCTTCATCATCCACAATCGCGGCAATGAGGATGGCTTCTGGCGCGGCGCCCTCGGCTTCCGGCCTTACTGGTTCGGCGGCATGCGCGACGATGCCCCGACCTGGATCTCGCTCCAGGTGCCGGACGGGACCGACTGGCTCGAATATATGGTGGTCGGCACGCCCGACACGGTCGGCATCCCGCCCACGCTGTCGGCGGCCAATCTGGGCGTGCTCAACCATTTCTCGCTCGGCGTGGCCGATACGCGCGCGGCCTATACGCTGCTGTGGAATGGCGATCGGCTGAAGGGGCAGAAGGAAACGCCCAAGATCGGCCGCGACGCCAAGTGGCAGCTCAACCTGCTCGATCCCGACGGGACGCGCGCCGAGATCATGGAATTCCACGCGATCGGTAAACCCTGCTGCTCGCCGTTCACGGGCAAGGACCCGGACCAATAATCAGCTTCGTCTAGTGGAGAAGGCATGAAGAGCAAAGTGATCGCGGCGGCCCTTTTGGGCGCGCCGGTGATGGCGTCCGCGGCGACGACATCGGTCTATCAGACGATGCCGGACGATCCGCGCGCAATCACGGTCAAGGGGGTGGGCGACGGCCGCGCGGACGATACGCCTGCGATCCAGGCCGCGATCGACAAGGCGGTCTCCGGCTTTTGGGGCGGCGTGGTCTTCCTGCCTTCGGGTCGCTACCGCATCACGCGATCGATCCTGATCCCGCCGGCGGTGCGTGTGTTCGGTGTCGGCAAGACACGGCCTGTGATCGTGCTGGCGCCCAACACGCCCGGCTTCGACAAGGGTGTTGCGACGATGGTCGTGTTCACCGGCCGCGACACCTACGGCAACAAGAAGCCGCCCTTTCCGGTCGCGACCGCGGTGCCGTTCAACCCCAACACGCAAGACGCCAATTCCAGCACCTTCTATTCGGCGATGGCCAATGTCGATTTCGAGATCGGCGCGGGCAATGCGGGCGCGGTCGCGACGCGCTTCCACGTCGCGCAGCATACCTTCCTCAGCCATATGGACTTCAACCTCGGCTCGGGCCTGGCGGGTGTCTATCTCGCTGGCAACGAGATGGAGGACGTGCATTTCCACGGCGGCCGCTACGGCATCATCAGCGAGAAGACCTCGCCCGCCTGGCAGTTCACATTGGTCGATTCCTCGTTCGACGGCCAGCGCGACGCGGCGATCCGCGAGCATGAGGTCGACCTGACGCTCGTCAACGTGGCGATCCGCAACACGCCGGTCGGGATCGATATCGACGAAGGCTATTCGGATTCGCTCTGGGGCAAGGACGTTCGCTTCGAAAATGTGAGCAAGGCGGCGGTGATCGTCAGCGCGGAGGACAGCGCCTTCACCCAGATCGGCTTCGAGAATGCGATCGGGCTCAATACGCCGACCTTTGCGCGCTTCCGGGAGAGCGGGAAGACGCTGAGCGGGCAGGGCGCGCGCTACCGCGTCAAGGCGTTCAACTATGGCCTGACGATCGACACGCTGGGCGGGATGGGCAGCTTCCGCACCAACTGGCAGACCGAGCCGCTGCGCGCGCTGCCCGCCGCGACGCGCGCAATCCGGCCGCTGCCGCCGACCGGCGCCTGGGCCAATGTCCATGATCTGGGCGTCAAGGGCGACGGCCAGACCGACGATACCGCCGCGCTGCAGAAGGCGATCGACACGCACCGCGTGCTCTATCTGCCGCAGGGGCAGTATATGATCAGCGACACGCTGAAGCTCAGGCCCGACAGCGTGGTGGTCGGCCTGCATCCCGCGCAGACCCTGCTCTTCCTGCCCGAGAATGCCGCCAATTATGTCGCGCCGGGCGGACCCAAGGCAATGATCGAGAGCGCCAAGGGCGGCGATGCGATATTGAGCGGGTTCGGCGTCTATACCGGCGTCACCAATCCGCGCGTGACCGGCATCCTGTGGCGGGCCGGCGCCAATTCGATGATCAACGACGTCAAGTTCCAGGGCGGTGGCGGCACCCCGCGCGAGTTCAGCGAACGCGTCGCCAATGCCAAGGTGGACGGGCAGAATCCCAGCATCTGGGTGACCGACAATGGCGGCGGCACCTTCGCCAATATCTGGATGCCGCATCCCTATAATTGGGCGGGCCTCTACGTGACGAACACCAAGACGCCGGGCCATATCTACGAGCTTTCGAACGAGCATCATTTCCGCAACGAGATCGTGCTCGACGGCGTCGAGAATTGGGAATTCCTGGCGCCGCAGACCGAAGAGGAGGTGCGCGACAGCGGGGATACGATCAGCCTCGACATCCGCAATTCGCGCAACCTGCTGTTCGCCAATTATCACGCCTATCGCGTGACGCGGATGCCGAAGGTCGCGCCGACCGCGGTGCGGATCCAGAATTCGACCGACATCCGCTTCCGCAACCTGCATACCAATGCCGAGAGCGGCTATTCGATCTGCGACGAGAATGGCTGCGCGCCCTATTTGCGCGCGAGCAAATATCCGTACGAGAATGCGATCACCGACGTGACGCGCAACGTCACATATCGCGAGCGCGAATTCGCGGTGCTGGACATCACCGACAAGATGCCCGTGGCGGCGGCGCCCGCGCCTTTGCCGGGCGCCGGCGCGGTCGAGAAGATCGGGGGCGGTTTCGCCTCGATCTCGGGCGCTGCGACCGCACCCGACGGCACGCTCTATTTCGTCGAGCGGCGTTTCCAGCGCATCTACCGCTTCACGCGCGAGAAGGGGCTGGAGATCATCCGCGACAATCCGCTCGATCCGGTCAATCTCGCGATCGACAAGTCCGGCAACCTCATGGTGCTGTCGCCGCAGGGCCCGGACGTCACGGTCTATTCGTTCAAGCCCGAGGATCCGATCGACAAGATCAATTTCATCGCGCCGACGCCGGCCAAGGCGCGGGACGGCGTGACGGTCGCGCTGCCGGGCAACGTCTGGAAGAACGATGCCGAGTTCAAGGATCAGCTCGATTATCAGACCTACCGTTTCCCGACGCTGACCGAGCAATTCGTCCAAGGCATGGGCACGCCCAAGGCGCGCGAATATGTCTCGCCCGACGGCAGCCTCGTCCTTCCCGCCTTCCGCGCCTTCCGGCAGGGCGACTGGCGCTTCTCCGACACGATGGACGCTCTGGGCTTCGTCACGGCGAAGCAGGGCGAGCGTGTATACCTGACCAACGAGTCCGAGGACCGGACCTATAACGGCCTGGTCGGCCCGAACGGGACGGTGACCGACCTCAAGGTCTTCGCCACGCGCGGCGGCGAGAGCGTCGCGGTCGGGCCCGAGGGGAAGGTGTTCGTCGCGAACGGCCAGATCTTCGTCTACGCGCCCGACGGCAAGGAAGTGACCCAGATCGACGTGCCCGAACGGCCGATCCAGCTGATCTTCGGCGGCAAGGACAAGCGCACGCTCTACATCTTCTGCCAGCACGCGCTTTATTCGATGGCGGTGTAACCCTCTTCATTGCGAGGAGCGTAAGCGACGAAGCAATCCAGGCCCGGGAGCGCCGGCCTGGATTGCTTCGCTCCGCTCGTAATGACGACCTGAAAGGCTCAGCGCGGAATCATGCGCGTGTAGAGGTGCCAGGTCGCATAGCCGAGCACGGGCAGCACCACCGCCAGCCCGATGAAGGCCGGGATCGCGCCAAGCACGAGCAACGCACCCACGATCATGCCCCAGCCGATCAGGCTCTTCCAATTGGCGGCGAAGGCGCGGAGCGAGAGGCCGAAGGCGGTTCCGACATCGATATGGCGATCGACCAGCATCGGGAAGGTCACCACGCTCAGCGCCAGCACGACGATCGCGAAGCCCGCCCCGACGAGATTGCCGAGCAGGATCAAGGTCCAGCCCTCGCGTGTCGTGAACAGGTGCGACAGGAAGTCGGGCAGGGTCACACTGCCCTGATCGAACGACCACATCAGGTAGCTGCCGCCGCCGAACGCCGCGCTGTAGAGCAGCCACGCGGCCGCCAGCCACAGACCGAAGATCGCCGCGAGCACCAGGGTCGCGAGCGCGATCGAGGCGCCGTTGCGGCGGAAACCGTCGAGGAAATGGCTCCAGTCGGATTCTTCGCCGCGTTCGCGCCGCCGGGCGAGCTCGTAGAAGCCGACCGCGACCGCAGGCCCCAGCAGCGAAAGCCCCGCGCATAGCGGAAAGGCGAGCGGCACGAACCGGTCGTTGAGCGCGAGCGCGGCCACGATCAGGCCGATCACCGGATAGAGGAAGCCCACGACCAATATGTCGCCGCGTTTCTCATCGAAGTCGCGCCATCCGTCGCGAAGCGCGGCGCGGATATCGGACATATCGATGTGTCGCACGGTGATTGGCGCCTCGGCGCCGATCGGCATAGCTTGTGTGATCGCCACAGCTTCTCTCCCGCGGTACCGGACCGCCGGCGAGGCGCGACTCCCGCTTCACCGGAGCCCTTCGTTGCGGTGGCGATTTTACGCCTTTCCGCGCGGCGGAGAAAGCAGGGAATGCGTGGGCGTCGCGCGGAAATGCATTTCGCCGCGCGGTGGGGGCGGCTCGTCCCAATCTCCGTCCGCGGACTGAACCCTCCACCTTTTGCCCGTACCCACGGCTGGGCCGCGGCATCGGCTCGGCCCGCAATGGAGGAAGCGATGAAGTCACTAGTCGGAGTTGCTCTGCGTGCCTCGCTTGCCGGAGTCGGCCTGAGCGCTGCATCCATCCTGAGCATGACGGCCGCGCATGCGACCGAATTCCACGTCATCAAATTGGTTTCCGATACCGGCGGCGCGGCCCATTCGGATCCCAATCTCATCAACCCCTGGGGCCTCGCCAGTTCTCCCACCAGCCCGTTCTGGGTTGCCGACAATGGCACGGGCCTCAGCACGCTCTACAACACGGCCGGCCAGCCCCAATCGCTGGTGGTGACGATCAACCCCGCCGGTGCGGCGCCCACGGGCCTGGTGTGGAACGGCAACAATGCCGACTTCAAGGTAAGCGAGGGCGGCAAGACCGGATCCGCGGCATTCATCTTCGCGGGCGAGGAAGGCACGATCTCGGGCTGGTCGCCCGCTGTGGCGCTGGGTCATTCGGTGGTGGCGGTGGACAATTCGGCGCTCGGCGCGGGTGCTGTCTACAAGGCGCTGGCGATCGGCGATACCGGCGGCGCCCAATTCCTTTACGCCAGCGATTTCCGCAACGGGATGGTCGAGCAGTTCGACAGCGGATTCCATCTCATCCGCTCGTTCAGCGATCCGAGCGTCGCGGCGGGCTATGCGCCATTCGGCGCCCAGGTCCTGAACGGCCATCTCTTCGTCACCTACGCGCTGCAAGACGCGGACAAGCATGATGACGTCGCGGGAGCCGGGAATGGCTATGTCGACGAATTCAACCTGGATGGAACGTTGGTGCACCAGCTCGTCAGCAAGGGCGGCCAGGTCGATTCCCCCTGGGGCCTGGACATCGCGCCTTCCAGCTTCGGCCAGTTTGCGGGCGACCTGCTGGTCGGCAATTTCGGCGACGGCACGATCAGCGCCTTCGATCTGACCAGCGGGATGTTCGAAGGCAAGCTGCGCGGCACCGACGGCAACCCGATCGTGCTGGGCGACCTTTGGGGGCTGCTCAACGGCAATGGCGGCAAGGGTGGCGATGCCGACAAGGTCTATTTCACCGCGGGCGTTTCCGACGAGGCACACGGCCTGTTCGGGGCGCTCGCAGCCGTTCCCGAGCCGGGCAGCTGGGCGTTGATGCTGTGCGGGTTCGCGATGACCGGCATGATGATCCGCGGACAATCCGCACGGCGGGCCTTGCCCCTCGGCTGAGAAGGGCGCCGTCCACGGACAGGCGGGTCGATTTTCCTCGCGCCGGATGACCTCCGGCGCGATTTTGTTGGCCCAGCTCCCAGGGCATTCCAGCTGATCTCGCTGCAGGCGCGGCGCTATGAATGCATAACCAGTGCGTCGCGCGTGGCCGCGTGTTCGGAGCGTCCTTTGATGCTGCGCAGGACGCGCTCGACATTCTGCGCGATCGCCCAGCGAGCCATCGGCTCCCAATAGAGTGCGGGTTCGAGACGGAGCAGGTGGGAATCGGCGATGGTCAGTCGGGTGCGCCCGTCGGGCAGTGGCGTCAGTGTGAAGCTGGTGCGGGTGGTGATGAAATAGCCCGAGACGTGCGGCGCATGGACGCGGCGATAGGGGCTCATCTCTTCCATCATCGGCGGCTGGCTGAGTAGCGCGAAGGATAGGCGGCGGCCCGGCATCCATTCGGTCACGCGTTCGCGGGCGATGCCGGTCGAAAAGACACCAATACGCTCGGCCCCGACGCCCTCGCTGACCAGGCGCCCGCTGATCGGATAGGCAAAACCGGCCTTCGCGACCGGCCAGGGTGGTGGGCCGAGTGGCGCGTCGCTGGTCAACGCGTCCCAGACGGTGGTGGGCGGCGCGCCGATGTCGATCGACTGGCTGTGGCTGATCGGGATCGCAGGCGGAATGGCAGCCTCCAGCGCGAATAGGCCCGGAAGCAGTGCGAGACAGAGTAACGGTTTGCCACGACGATGCCCGATCTCCGCCAGCCCCTTGCCGAAGGCCGCGCCGATCCCGGCCACGAGCGCACCAAGCGGGGACGCGAGCAGCACGCAGACCAGCCCTTCGAGGGCGCACATGATCAAGGCGAGCGCACCGAGACCGGAGGCGGCCAGCACCAGCAGGGTGGTCTGCCCGCGCGGCAGCGCGACATCGCGATTGGCGAGATAGGCCGTGGTGAAACCGACAAGGAAGGGCGTCATCACGAACAGCCCCCAGCCATAAGAGCCGAAGGTCACGGCCGAGATCAGGACGGCCAGCACGATGATGCTGATGCCGGCAAGCGTCCCTTGCAGAACATGTGCTGTGTTGAGGCCGACGGGGCGTGGCGCGTCCAGTTCATCCCTTCGTCCGGGCAGGATGGTCAGTAGTAGGATCGCGCCGATCTGAAGACCGGGTACGATTGCTAGTGCAGCGAGCAGATAAGCATAGCCTGCGCGATCAGCACGGCGGAAGGAGAGTGCGGCCAGCATCCACGAAACGGCAAGGCAGAAAACGAAACCGAGCGCCGCAACCCAGGGCGGCAGGCCCGGCAATTCTGCGAGCCGGCGAAGCGGCAGCAGCCAGAAGTTCGCGTCGGGCCAGAGTGGCGCATGGAACCAAGCGTAAGAGACAGCGACCACCACGTGTTGGGACAAAACCAGAGCGGGGGCAGCCAGCGCGTAATTGCCCGGCGTGATCGGGCCGCGGAAAGTTGGGAACAACCGCATGGCTCAGGCCCGTTGCAAATCGTTGGCGATCAGTGCGGTGCGGGAATCGTCCGCCGCCGCGCGCCGAAGCGCGGCGCGATGGGGTAGATCCTCGGGCAGCACGATATTCTGGGCGAGGCCTGCCCATTCGAGTAGCTGGATGAAGCGATAGCCCCAATCGCTTTGACCCGGATACAGGCCGATCCGCGCCGAACCGGGGAAGGCGTGATGATTGTTGTGCCACGCTTCGCCCATGGTCGGGATTGCCGCCCAGGGCACGTCATGCGCCTGCACGCCGGCGCCGTTGACCAGCCAGCTTTGCGGCCCGCGGCGATGCGCAAGATGGCCGACGAACCAATGGCCGGTCACCGACAGGCTGACGCGCATGCACACGCCCCACACGACCCAGCCCCAGCCGCCGATCGCAAACAGGAGGAGCGCGATCGGAAGCTGCTGCGCCATCCAGGTGGCGTCAAGGAAGCGATAGAAACGGTCTGTGCCCGTCTTGCCAAGATCGAACCGGGGCGGATGGCGCAGCCGGAGGCGGCAATGCAATTGCCACCATGCATCGACCAGCATCGGATTGCGATGGGCGAGGTAAGCGTGGCAATCGGCTTGGCGCTGTGCCCAATCGCGCAAATCGTGGGTACGGATCATCCATAGAGGCCCGCCCATGCCGACCGCTGTGCCGATCCAGGCAAGCAGGCGTTCGAGCCAAAGCGGGCAATCGAAACTGCGATGGATCAGTCGCCGATGGAAGCCGACGCTGTGGCCGAGCAGAAGCGACGCACCCGTCAGCAAGAGAAACATCAGGATCGCTCCCCAGCTGGCCAATACCGGAGCGCAGAGTAGAGCCGTCAGCATCATTCCGCCGTTCCAGAGGGAGCGGACCGGATCCCACCGGACTTCGCCCGCAACCGGGCTGCATCCAGCGATTTCGACGATCGTGTTCACTTCTGACGACGCCATACGTCACCTCCTAGGTAATTAACTCATTGCTTAAATACTCCTTGCCCCTTGTCAAGTGATTAACTCATTCCTTAAATATGGGGCATGCAGAAGGTCTTCGAAGCGCTCGCCTCCACGCCCCGGCGGAAAATTCTCGCTTATCTCGCGCATGCCGAATTGAGCGCGGGCGAGATCGCGTCGCGTTTCAACATCTCGAAACCGGCGGTGTCGCAACACCTCGCGGTGCTCGAAAATGCCGGCCTCGTCGCCAGCGAGAAACGCGGTCAATATGTCTATTATCGGCTGGTGCCCGACAATCTGGCCAACACGCTTAATGGCTATGTGCAGGAGGTCTGCCCGGTTTCCCGCCCGCTCAAGGCCGAAAGCGCAAAGATCGCGAAGGACCGCACGGCTTCCGGGAAGGATGACGGTGCGGCGGACTGATCCGCCTCAATCCACCCAATCGCGCTGCAGGCGCGGCGCGGCGATCAGCATCAGCAGTCCGGCGATCAGGTAGCAGGCCAAGGCGGCAAGCAGGCTGATGCGCAGGGCTTCGCTGCCGAGGCCGGGCGTGAGCATGTCGGACAGCTTGCCTACCGTCGGCGGGCCGAGGCCGAGGCCGATCAGGTTGTTGATCAGCAGGAAGCAGGCCGAGGCGGTGGCACGGACCGGGGCGGGGACGAGGTGCTGGACCGCGGTTAGCACCGGCGCCAGCCACATATAGCAAAGCGCCTGCGGGATCAGGAAGAGCGCGAAAGCGAGCCCGGAGGAATGGCTCAGGATGCCCGCCGCGAACAAGGGCACGCAAATCAGGAAGGCGATGCCCGGGATGCGCGCATAGCCGCTCTTGCCGGTCAGGCCCGCGCGGTCCGCCGTCCAGCCGCCGAGCAATATGCCGGGGATACCTCCGATCAGCAGCAACAGCCCGTAGAAATGCGACGCGGAGAGCAGGGTCAGGCCGAACGAGCGCTGGAGCAAGGACGGCAGCCAGAAAGCGAGGCCGTAGCCGATCATCGAGCTGAAGGCCGCGCCAAAGGCGAGCAGCCAGAAAGCCGGCTTGGCCGCGAGCATCAGCGCGACCTGGAGGATTCCGATCTGGCCTTGCGGCGAGCGGGTCCGTTCGGGCTCGCGCACGGTCAGCGCGAAGATCGGCGTGAAGATCACACCGGCAAAGCCGACCGCGAGGAAAGCGGTGCGCCAGTTCACCATTGCGGCGACATAGCCGCCGAACAGCACGCCCAGGCCAGCGCCCAAGGGAATGCCGAGCGAATAGATGCCGAGCGCGCGGGCGCGCTGCTGCGGCGCGAAGATATCCGAGATGAGCGCATAGGACGGGGCGACGCCGCCCGCTTCACCCACGCCCACACCAAGCCGGCACAGGAAAAGCTGGCCGAAGCCCGTGATGAAGCCGCAGAGCGCGGTGAAACCGCTCCAGACCGCAAGCGAGACGCCGATCACCCAGCTTCGCCGCGTCCGGTCCGCGATCCACGCGAAGGGAATGGCAAGCACCGCGTAAAGCGCGGCGAAGGCGAAGCCGCCCAGCATGCCCAATTGCGTGTCGGTCAGATGGAGCTCGGCCTTGATCGGCGTGGCGAGGATCGACATCACCAGCCGGTCGAGGAAGTTGAACGTGTAGACGATCAGCAGCATCGCCAGCACGAAGGCGCGACTGGCGGCGGTGTCGTAGCGCTTCATCTGACTCCCCCGAAAAAGAACGGCCGGACGTTTCCGCCCGGCCGTTAGCACCTTAGAACTTCGCGGTGAAAGTCGCGAGGATCTGGCGGGGGTTTCCGTAGAAGGCGGTCGCGATGCCCTCCTTGCCGAGCGTCGGCACATATTTGCCCGTCCCGCTCAGGATCGGCACGCCGGCGATGGTCGAGCTGATATATTGATAGCCGGCGGTCTTGTAGTGGACGTTGGTCAAATTCTTGCCGTGCAGCCCGATCGAATAGCGGCCGGCATCGAAGCTGTAGACGATGTTCGCGTCCCAAAGCGTATAGCCCTTCTGGTCGAGGAACGGGCTCGCCGTTTCGAACTGATGGGTCAGGCTGCGGTAGGACAAAGTGGTCGACGCGGTCAGCGTGCCGCCGCTGACCGGAAGGCCGGTGCCGAGCGTGCCGCTGGTCGTCCAGTGCGGGGTGTTCTGGAATACGCGCACGTCGGATACGTCGACGCCGGTCGGCCCGATGAAGCTCTTATATTTCGGGTCGATATAGCCGAGCGTGCCGTTCAGATAGAGGTTCGAGCCCGCGCCCGCGAAGCCGCGCGCCAATATGGCATTGGCTTCGAACTCGGTACCCCAGATGCGCGCCTTGGCGGCATTGGTGGTGATGCCGATGAAGGTCGGCACGCCGTTGACGACCGCGCCGACCGAGCCCGGAATCTGGACATCGGTGTAGTTCGCGTAGAAGCCGTCGATCGCATAGGTGAGGCGGTGGTCGAGCGTCGCGCCTTTCCAGCCGATCTCGTAGCTCTTCACCGTCTCCGGCTTGAACAGCAGGTAATTGTAGATCTCCTGGTAGGAGCGGACGCCGTCATGGTTGGTGTCCGGGGCCGAGGCGCCCGAGCCGCGCGGATCGAAGCCGCCGCCCTTGAAGCCGACCGAATAGGAAACATAGACCATCTGGTCGGGCGTGATCTTGTAGCTCAAGGACGCGCGCGGAGTGAATTTCTTGAAGTTGGCGGCGCCGTCGAAATTGGTGGCGGGCGCGCCCAGCGGCGTCGGATTGCCGCCGAATTCGGGGGTCACGCCGCCCAGGTAATTGGCCTTGAAGATGTGGCTCTGGCGCTGGTCCCAGGTGTAGCGGCCACCGACCGACAGGCTGATCCGATCGGTGAAATCATAGGTGAAGTCGCCGAAGAAGCTGTTGGTGTTGGTGTGGACGTTGCCCGCCGTATAGGCGTCGAGCCCCGGCAGCGTGGTGTAGAGCAGCACGTCGAACGCGGTCGAGGCCTCGGCCGCCAGATGATAGAAGCCGACGATGCCGTTCAGCTTGTCGCTCTTGTAGAGCAGCTGGAATTCCTGGCTGGTCTGGTTGTTGCGGTAGACCGCGGGCACGTCGACATCGGCGGCGGGAAGCGCATCGAAGTCGATCGGCGTGTAGGATACGTCCTTGCGATAGGCGCTGATGCTGCGGAAGGTGATGTTGTCGGTGAGTTCGGCGGAAACCGACATCGAGATGCCGCCGCTCTTCACGCTTTCCTTCGGATTGTTGAGCCCGGCCTGCGTATCATAGACATTGTCGAGCACGGGCGCGCCCGAAAGCAGGCCGGGGATCAGGCGATGGCCATTGCGGGGATTGGATTTGTCGTCGGTATAATCGCCCGTCACGCGCACGAAGAGGCGATTGTCGGGGGATTCGAATTCGAGCGTGCCGCGCGCCGCCCACAGGTCCTTGTTGTAATTGTCGATATGGAGGTTGGTATTCTCGCCGAAGCCGTCATGGCTCAGCCGCGCGCCCGAGACGCCCAGCTTGAACCCGCTATTGCCGAGCGGGGTCGAAGCGCTGACGATGCCGTCCAGCTCGTTATACGAACCGTAGGTGCCCTTGATGCTGAGCTCGGGATGATCGGCAAGCCGCTTGGTCACATATTTGACCGCGCCGCCGATCGTGTTGCGGCCGTAAAGCGTGCCCTGCGGGCCGCGCAGCACCTCGATCCGGTCCACGTCGTAGACGTCGAGCACGGCGGCCTGCGGGCGGTTCAAATAGACGTCGTCGAGATAGATGCCGATGCCCGCCTCGAAGCCCGGCACCGGATCCTGCTGGCCGACGCCGCGGATGAAGGCGGCGAGCGTGCTATTGGTGCCGCGCGCATCCTTCAGGGTGGTGTTGGGGGTGGTGGTCTGGATATCGGTCAGGTCGATCGCGCCGTTGACCTCCAGTTTCTGGCCGGAGAAAGCGGTGACCGCGACCGGAACCTTGAGCAGGCTCTCCTCACGCCGCCGCGCGGTGACGACGACTTCCTGGCTGGTGGTGTCGGCCGCCGCCGCGGTGTCGGTTGCGGCGGGCGCCGCCTGCGCCAGCGCTGGCCCTGCCGCCAGCACGCCAAGGCTCGCGCCGCCGATCAGAAGCGCGCGAATCGAGATCGAAGAAAAACCCATCATCCCCTCTTCTCCAAAGAGCGCTTGAGCCTGCCGCTTGCGCTTCGTGTTGCAACCGTCATAATGAAACCTGAACCGGGTTTCAAATTAGAAAATTCCAGGCGAGGGTCGGAAGCGCGAAATGGCTGAAAATCGGGACGATACGCGCATCGCCGCCGCAGCCGGCGACAAGGCCCCCAAGACCGCGCGCGGCCGAAAGACGCTGCGCCTGCTGCTCGACGCGGCGGCGGAGGAGTTTGGCGAGAAGGGGTTTCACGAGGCATCGATCAGCCAGATCACCCAACGCGCGGGCATGGCGATCGGGAGCTTCTACACCTATTTCGACAGCAAGGAGGCGGTGTTCACCGCCTTGGTGCGCGACTTCTCCGCGCAGGTGCGCGATTTCGTCGCACCGCGCATCTCGGCTCAGGTCAATCAGCTCGAAGCCGAGCGCGAAGGACAGCAGGCGTTCCTGGAGTTCGCGCGCCTTCACAAGGAGATTTACCGCATCGTCGACGAGGCCGAATTCGTCGATCCGGCCATCTATCGCGAGCATTATACCAGCACCGCCACGCGCATCGCGGCGCGACTGGATGCAGCTTATGCGCGCGGCGAGATCAGCGAGGGCTCGTCCGAAATCCGCGCCTGGGCGCTGATGGGGATGAACGTGTTCCTTGGCCTGCGCTTCGGCGTGTGGGGCGAAGATTATACGGCGGAGGAAGTGGCGCGCGTCGGCGGCGACCTGATCGCGAATGGCATGGGGCCGCGCAAATCGTGAGTCAGGCCGAACCGGGCTTCGACCATTATCGCTGGACGTCGGCGGATGGGCTGACGCTCCACGCGCGCGATTATGCGCCCGCGCAGGAGCGTGGGCTGCTGCCGGTGATCTGCCTGCATGGTCTCACCCGCAATGCGCGCGATTTCGAGGCGCTGGCACCCTGGATCGCGGCGCGCGGGCGGCGCGTGCTCGCGGTCGACATACGCGGTCGTGGGCTTTCGGCACGCGATCCGCTGGCCTCTTATTGGCTGCCGACTTATGCCGAAGATGTGCGGCTTATGGCGGAAACGCTCGGGCTCGATCGCGCCATCTTCGTCGGCACATCGATGGGCGGGCTGATCACGATGGAGCTGGCCGCGCTCGCGCCCGCTCTGGTCGCGGCGGCGGTAATCAACGATGTCGGGCCGGTGCTCGCCGCCGAGGGGCTGGCGCGGATCGGATCCTATGTCGGCAATGCGCCGGCGTTCGATACCTGGGGCGAGGCCGCCGCTTATCTCGAACGCCAGAACGCACAGGCGCTGCCGCATTATGAGGCGGCGGATTGGCAAGCCATGGCCGCGCGCATGTTCCGCGAACAGGAAAAGCGGATCGTCGCGGACTATGATCCCGCCATTGCCGCCGCCTTCGGCACCGGTCCTTTGCCGGCCGATCCCTGGGAGCGCTGGCATGGCCTTGCGCGCGGGCGGCGCTTGCTGCTGCTGCGCGGCGGATTGTCCGATCTGCTGACGGCGGGCGATGCGACGCGGATGGTGACCGAGCATGACAATGCGCGGCTGCGCGAGGTGCCCAATGTCGGCCATGCGCCGATGCTCGACGAACCCGAGGCGCTCGCCGCGATCGGGGCGTTTTTGGACGAGGTACCCTGACGATTAAACCCCTCCTCTTTAGAGGAGGGGGAGGGGTGGCGGCGGCGCTTCGCGCCGCACGAGCCTTGGGCTCGTCCCCACCCCAACCCTCCCCTGAAGGGGAGGGAGCGTAGTTATTCCGCGGCGATCGCGACCGCGCGGCGGTTGATCGCGCTGGCGATCGCGCTGGCGAACTGTTCCGCGCCGAACGGCTTGAGCAGGATGTGCACGTCCGACGGGCGGCCGGAAATCGACGCGGCCTCGGCATAGCCGGTGATCAGCACCGCCGGTATGTCCGCGCAGATCTCGCGCGCCTGGCGGATGCCTTCGGCGCCGGAGATGAGCGGCATCGCATAATCGCTCACGATCAGATCGAAGCAATCCGGCGCCGCGCGCAGCAGATCGAGCATTCGCGGGCCATCGGCAGCCTCGACCACATCATGTCCCAGATCCTGCAGCAAGGCGGCGGTGGTGATGCGCGCGCCGGCATGGTCGTCGACCAGCAGCACGCGCAAGGCGGACGGCGCCGGCACGATTTCGGCGGCCTTCCCATCCTCTTTCAGCTGCGCCTCTCCATCCGAGGTCGCGCGCGGCAGCCAGATTTCGACGCGGGTCCCCGTCCCGATCTCGCTGTCGATGCGGAGCGTGCCGCCCGATTGCTGCGCGAAACCGTAGACCATCGACAGGCCGAGCCCGGTGCCCTTGCCTATCTCCTTGGTGGTGAAGAAGGGCTCCAGCACCTGGTCGATCAGTTCGGGCGGGATGCCCGCGCCGTCGTCCGCGACGGTCAGCAAGACATAGTCGCCCGGCACCAGCCCGGTATCGTTGGCGATGTCGAGCGTGCGATTCTCGCCCGTGACGGTGATGCTACCGCCCTCGGGCATCGCGTCGCGCGCATTGATGATCAGGTTGATCAGCGCGAGTTCGAGTTGGGACGCGTCGGCATAAGCCGGCCACAGGCCGTCGGGCAGTTGCCAGTCGAGCCGCACCAGCCCGCCGAGCGTGTGGCTCAACAGGTCGCCCACGGATTCGCCCAGCCGCTGGATTGGCAGATGCGCGGGTTCGAGCGTCTGGCGCCGCGCGAAGGAGAGAAGCCGGCTGACCAGCTCTGTGCCTTGTTCGGCGGCGTGCTTGGTCATCTCGACGATCCGTTTCTGGTCGTCGCTCATCTTGATGCGCCGTTCGATCATGCCGATCCCGCCGAGCACGGCGGCGAGCAGGTTGTTGAAATCGTGCGCGATGCCGCCTGTCAATTTCCCGATCGCGTCCATCTTGAGGCTATGCGTGAGCTGCGCCTCCAGCGCCTTGCGCTCGGTCACGTCGAGGATCGTGCCCGCGAACTCGGTCATGTTGCCCATGTCGTCGCGCAGCAGGACGGCCTGGTCGAGGAAATGTTTCCAGGTGCCGTCGGCGGACTGCCAGCGATATTCGAACGCCCCCGCCTGCGCGCCGCGGCGGCTGGACAGGCCCGCGAGCGCGCGATCCCGATCCTCGGGGTGCAGCCGTTCTTCCCACAGGTTCGGGTTGGCGCGCACCGCATCGAAATCGAAGCCAGTCAGCGCCTGGAAATTGCCCGCGACGAAACGGGGGATACGCGGCGTCGCCGCATCGCGGTCTTCCAGATAGATCACCATCGGCAGCGATTCCAGAATCGCGGCCTGGCGTTGCTCGGCCAGCCGCAATTCCTGCTCGATGCGGAGCTTCTCGGCATTGGCGCGGATGGTGGAATCGAGCAGTCGCTGTTCGTGCGCGGCGTTGCGCTGGATCTCGCGCCGCATCTGGAACAGGTCGACGAACACCGCGACCTTGGACTTCAAGACGATCGGGTCGACCGGCTTGAATACATAATCGACCGCACCCATCGCATAGCCGCGCAGCAGATGCTCGCTCTCCTTGTTGACCGCGGAGAGGAAGACGATCGGGATGCGCTTGGTCTGCTCGCGGCTGCGGATCATCTGGGCGGTTTCGTACCCGTCCATGCCCGGCATGTAGACGTCGAGCAGGATCACCGCGAACTCGCCCTTGAGCAGGTGGCGCAAAGCCTCCTCGCCCGATCTGGCGACGACCACGTCGGCGACGTCGTCCAGCACGGTCTTGATGGCGAGCAGATTGCGCTCGTCATCATCGACCAGCAGGATTCGCGCCCGATCGGCGCCGCCTGTGGGAAGAGCCCGTGCCACGTCTTGTTACTCCGCGGCCGCCTCGGCCAGCGCCGCGACCGACCCGCCTTCGCGCGAACGGCCGATCCAGACGCGGAGCAAAGCGAGCATCAGCTCGATGTCGACCGGCTTGGCGATATAATCGGACGCACCCGCGTCGAGGCACTTCTGCCGGTCGCCCTTCATCGCCTTGGCGGTGACCGCGACCAGCGGCACGCCGTCCAGCGCCCGGTGCGACCTTATCTGCTGCATCGTTTCATATCCGTCCATCTCGGGCATCATGATGTCGATCAGGGCAACGTTTATGTCGGGCGTATTCTCCAGGATCATGATGCCGTCGCGGCCGCGCTCGGCATGCAGCACCTCGACCCCATAGGTTTCGAGGACGCTCGTGAGCGAGTAGATGTTGCGGATATCGTCGTCGACGATCAGCACCTTCGATCCGCGCAGCTCGTCCACGACGGGGGTACGCGTGACCGACGTGCCGACATTGTCGTTGATCGGCCGGCGCGCGCGCCGCGTGGCATAAGCCAGCTTCGGCGCCAGCTCGTCGAGCCCGCCCACGACCGAGATGTCGCGCCCGCCGCCAAGCTCGGCCGCATGCGCGGCGAGATGGGCGGTGTCGCCGTCCTGGCCCAGCACAAGGATGGGCGGCACTATCGCGGTATTGCCAAGCTTGGTGAGCTCGAGCGCGGCCTTGGCGCTATCGGCGAAGGCGAGCAGCAGCACGTCGAACTGGCCGAGCGCCTTCTTGTGCTTGGCAAGGCTGCCCGCTTCCTCGACCTGCACGCCCGTTTCCTGCAGCGCGAGCGCAGCGGCGCGGCGGGGCGCGGCATCGCCCACCACCAGGATACGCCGTTCGGTGCGGCCGATCTGTGCCATCAGCGTCCGGAAGACGCCGAGCAATTCCTCCTGCGCGGCGGGCTTGGTGGTTATGCCGAACGCGCCGATGTCCATCGCCTTGGCCGCCTCGTCCGCGCCCGAGATAACGTGGATCGGCACATGGCCGGTCTGCGGATCATGCTTGAGCAGATCGAGCAGCACGAAGCCGTCGATATCGGACAGGCCGAGATCGAGCGTGATCGCATTGGGCTGGAGCTTGCGCGCCATGGCGAGCGTGCCCGCGCCCGCGGTCGAAACCACACCCTTGAGCCCCGCATCGTGCGCGAGGTCTAGCAGGATCGAGGCGAAGGTCGGATCGTCCTCGACGATCAGCACGAACGGATCGTCGCCGAGCGCATCGCGATCGTCGACGATTTCCAGGCTGGTCGGGAGCGCGGTCGCGACGGTAGCGCCACTATTCTCATAGCGCGGCTGGCTGCCCGTGACGGGCACCGTCGCCGGGACGCTCGCCTGGAGCGGGATGAAGAGGGTGAAGGTCGATCCTTCGCCAGGCTTCGACCGCACCTGCAATTCGCCGCCGAGCAGCCGCGCGATCTCGCGGCTGATCGAGAGGCCGAGGCCGGTGCCGCCATATTTGCGGCTGGTGGTGCCGTCGGCCTGCTGGAACGCCTCGAAGATAAGTTTCTGCTTGTCCTCGGGGATGCCGATGCCGGTGTCGGTGACGCTGATCTGGATCGCGCTTTCGGCGGTCTTGAGCACCGGATGGTTGGTACTCCAGCCGTGCGTCGCGGTCGCGACATTGAGCGTGACGCCGCCCTGCGCGGTGAACTTGAACGCGTTTGAGAGCAGATTGAGCACGACCTGCTGCAGGCGCTTCTCGTCGGTGCGGACCGAGGCCGGCAGGCTGGCGTCGAACTCGACCTTGAAGTCGAGCCCCTTGTCCGAAGCGAGCTGGCGGAAGGTGCGCTCCATATGCTGGCCGAGGCCCGCCATCGGCATGTCGCCAATCTCGATCGAGACCGTGCCGGATTCGATCTTCGACAAATCGAGAATGTCGTTGATCAGGCTCAACAGATCCGAGCCCGCCGAGTGGATCGTGCGCGCGAACTCGGTCTGCTTCTCGTTGAGATTTCCCTGCGGATTGTCCGCCAGCAGCTTCGACAGCAGCAGCAGCGAGTTGAGCGGGGTCCGGAGTTCGTGGCTCATATTGGCCAGGAATTCAGATTTGTACTTGGAGGTCAGCGCCAGCTGCTCGGCCTTTTCCTCGACCGCGCGGCGGGCCATGTCGATCTCGAAATTCTTGGCTTCCACCTGCTTCTTCTCATTTTCGAGAAGCTGGGCTTTCTCCTGCAATTCCTCGTTCGTGTTGTGCAGCTCTTCCTGCTTGGTGGTGAGCTCGGTCTGACGCGCCTGCAGCTCCTGCGTGAGCAGCTGCGACTGCTTGAGCAGGCCCTCGGTACGCATCGTCGCGGCGATCGTGTTGAGCACGATGCCGACTGACTCCATCAGCTGGTCGAGGAAGGTTTGGTGGGTTTCGTTGAACTCGCTGAACGAGGCGAGCTCGATCACCGCCTTCACGTCATCCTCGAACAAAGCCGGCATGATGACGACATTGGCGGGCTTGGCGTGGCCGAGGCCCGAGCCGATCTTGATGAACTCGTTGGGCACGTCCTTGAGCAGCATCGCGCGGCGGTCGGCGGCGCATTGGCCGACCAGGCCCTCGCGCAGCTTGAATACCGATTTCAGCTCCTCGCGCTTCTCCGCGCCATAGCTCGCGACGAGGTCGAGGACGGTTTCATTCTCCTCGCGGCGCGTGACGTAGAACACGCCATATTGAGCGTTCACCAGCGGCGCGAGCTCGGACATGATCAGGTTGGACACGGTCGCGAGATCGCGTTCGCCCTGCAGCATGCGGCTGAAGCGGGCGAGGTTGGTCTTGAGCCAATCCTGCTCCGCATTCTTGAGCGTCTGATCCTTCAGGTTGCGGATCATCTCGTTGATATTGTCCTTGAGCGCGGCCATTTCGCCCGAGGCGGCGACCGCGATCGATCGGGTAAGGTCGCCCTTGGTCACCGCGGTCGCCACGTCGGCGATCGATCGCACCTGATCGGTCAGATTGGCGGCGAGCTGGTTCACGTTGTCGGTAAGGTCGCGCCACAGGCCCGCGGCGCCGGGGACGCGCGCCTGGCCGCCAAGCTTGCCTTCGATACCTACTTCGCGCGCCATGTTGGTCACCTGGTCGGCGAAGGTGGCGAGCGTTTCGATCATGAAGTTGATCGTCTCGGCAAAAGCGGCGATCTCGCCCTTGGCGTCCACGGTCAGCTTCCGCTTGAGGTTGCCCTGCGCCACCGCGGTCACGACGTCGGCGATACCGCGTACCTGGTTGGTGAGGTTGGTCGCCATCAGGTTCACGTTGTCGGTAAGGTCCTTCCAGGTGCCGCCCACGCCGGGCACCTGTGCCTGACCGCCCAATTTGCCTTCGGTACCGACTTCGCGCGCCACGCGCGTCACTTCGGACGCGAAGCCGTTCAATTGGTCCACCATCACGTTGATGGTGTTCTTGAGCTCGAGGATTTCGCCCTTCACGTCGACCGTGATCTTCTTGGACAAGTCGCCGCGCGCCACGGCGGTAGTCACGTCGGCGATATTGCGCACCTGGCCGGTCAGATTGTCGGCCATCAGGTTCACGTTGTCGGTCAGATCCTTCCAGGTGCCGGCGACGCCGCGCACGTGGGCCTGGCCGCCCAATTTGCCCTCGGTACCCACTTCGCGCGCCACGCGCGTCACTTCGGAGGCGAACGAATTGAGCTGGTCGACCATCGTGTTGATGGTGTTCTTGAGTTCGAGGATTTCGCCCTTCACGTCGACGGTGATCTTCTTGGACAGATCGCCCAGCGCCACCGCAGTGGTCACCTCGGCGATGTTGCGCACCTGACCCGTCAGGTTGGCGGCCATCGCGTTCACATTGTCGGTCAGATCCTTCCAGGTACCGCCCACGCCCGGCACCTGCGCCTGGCCGCCGAGCTTGCCTTCCGAGCCCACCTCGCGCGCCACGCGCGTCACTTCGGAGGCAAAGCCGTTCAATTGGTCCACCATCGTGTTGATCGTGTTCTTAAGTTCGAGGATTTCGCCCTTCACGTCCACGGTGATCTTCTTGGACAGATCGCCCAGAGCCACGGCGGTGGTCACCTCCGCGATGTTGCGCACCTGGCCGGTCAGGTTCGCCGCCATGGCGTTCACATTGTCGGTCAGATCCTTCCAGGTACCGCCAACGCCGGGCACCTGCGCCTGGCCGCCGAGCTTGCCGTCCGAACCCACTTCGCGCGCCACGCGCGTCACCTCGGATGCGAAGCCGTTGAGCTGATCGACCATCGTGTTGATCGTGTTCTTGAGCTCGAGGATTTCGCCCTTCACGTCGACGGTGATCTTCTTGGACAAGTCACCCCTCGCCACGGCGGTGGTCACGTCGGCGATATTGCGGACCTGACCGGTCAGATTGTCGGCCATCAGGTTGACGTTGTCGGTCAGATCCTTCCAGGTGCCGCCCACGCCCGGCACCTGCGCCTGGCCGCCGAGCTTACCTTCGGTACCCACCTCGCGCGCCACGCGCGTCACTTCGGAGGCGAACGAGTTGAGCTGGTCCACCATCACGTTGATGGTATTTTTGAGCTCGAGGATTTCGCCCTTCACGTCGACGGTGATCTTCTTGGACAAGTCGCCCGAGGCCACGGCGGTGGTCACCTCGGCGATGTTGCGCACCTGACCCGTCAGGTTCGCCGCCATCAGGTTGACGTTGTCGGTAAGGTCCTTCCAGGTGCCGCCCACGCCGGGCACCTGCGCCTGGCCGCCAAGCTTGCCGTCGGTGCCCACCTCGCGCGCCACGCGGGTCACTTCGGACGCGAAACCGTTCAATTGGTCCACCATCGTGTTGATGGTGTTCTTGAGCTCGAGGATTTCGCCCTTCACGTCGACGGTGATTTTCTTGGACAAGTCGCCCGACGCCACCGCCGTGGTCACTTCGGCGATGTTGCGCACCTGGCCGGTCAGATTGTCGGCCATCAGGTTGACGTTGTCGGTCAGATCCTTCCAGGTGCCCGCGACGCCTTCCACGCGCGCCTGGCCGCCCAATTTGCCTTCGGTGCCCACTTCGCGTGCCACGCGCGTCACCTCGCTCGCGAACGAATTGAGCTGGTCCACCATCGTGTTGATCGTGTTCTTGAGCTCGAGGATTTCGCCCTTCACATCGACCGTGATCTTCTTGGACAAGTCGCCCAGCGCCACCGCGGTCGTCACCTCGGCGATGTTGCGGACCTGGCCCGTCAGGTTGGTCGCCATCGCGTTCACATTGTCGGTCAGGTCTTTCCAGGTGCCGGCGACGCCCTTCACGTTCGCCTGGCCGCCCAATTTGCCCTCGGTGCCCACCTCGCGCGCCACGCGCGTCACCTCGCTCGCGAACGAGTTGAGCTGATCGACCATGGTGTTCCCCACCTTGCCGATGCGCAGGAATTCGCCGCGCAGCGGGCGGCCGTCGATCTAGACGGTCATGCTCTGGCCGAGGTCGCCCTTGGCGACCGCGCCGATGACGCGCGCGACCTCGGGGGTCGGCTGCACCATGTCCTCGATCAGTTCATTGACGGC
>Ga0157370_10000117_pt1 | contig 92168 bp, 90 predicted proteins | sample C35metaG_FD_113463 | JGI IMG/M metagenome (GOLD analysis project Ga0157370, IMG submission 113463) | Corn rhizosphere microbial communities from Kellogg Biological Station, Michigan, USA - C3-5 metaG | ecosystem: Host-associated > Plants > Roots > Rhizosphere > Soil | place: USA: Michigan...
CACCGCCGCCGCCGTAACCGCCGCCGCTACCGCCACCGCCGAAACGGTCGCCGCCGCCGCGATAACCGCCGCCGCCGCCACCACCGAAGCGATCACCACCGCCACCGAAACCGCCGCCGAAATCGCCACCGCCGAAGCCGCCGCTATCTTCGCCAAAGCCGTCGCGCTTATCCCTGCCGCCGCGCTGCCCGCGCCGCCCACGATCGAAACTCATGCCGTCAAAATCTTCCCGAATTCGCCCCTGTCATTCCATCCACGGGCGCCGGGCAGGCGACTCGCGAACCTTGCGACCAAGCAGGTCATGCTAAGCCAATCTCGGCTCTTATAGGAGTTTGGTCCAGACCGCGAGAGCTTTTGCCGCATTGCACGCCCGAAACGATCCTTGGCATTTACCGTTCCGTCGCACGCGCCTATCTGCCCCACATGAGCGTTTATCTGCACGAAGAGGATCTGCCGGCCGACGCGCTGGGGTCAGGACCGGTCGCGGTCGATACCGAGACTATGGGTCTCAACACTTTCCGGGACCGGCTTTGCCTGGTCCAGATCTCCGATGGAAGCGGCGACGAGCATCTCGTTCGCTTCGGCGCGGGCAGCACCTATGCCGCGCCCAACCTGCGCGGCGTGCTCGGCGATCCCAACCGGCTCAAGCTCTATCACTTCGCGCGCTTCGATATCGCAGCGATCCGCCATTATATCGGCGTGGTGGCGGCACCGGTCTATTGCACCAAGACCGCCTCGCGCCTGATCCGCACCTACACCGATCGTCACGGTCTCAAGGAGCTGGTGCGCGAATTGCTCGGCCAGGAAATCTCCAAGCAGCAGCAATCGTCGGATTGGGGCGCGGGCGAGCTCAGCGACGCACAGAAGGAATATGCCGCGTCCGACGTACGCTATCTCCATCAGCTCAGGACGATTCTGGACGAGCGCCTGATCCGCGAGAACCGCATGGGGCTGGCGCAGGCCTGCTTCGATTTCCTGCCCGCGCGCGCGGAGCTCGATCTTGCCGGTTGGCCCGAAATCGACATCTTTGCGCATATCTGATCGTTAGGGTTTCATGTCGCAGCTTGCCGAACAGCAGCGCCGCGAGCGCCGGATCTGGGCCGCCAATGGCAGCAGCCACGACCGGCTGATCGCGACCCTGCGCATCGTGCTGCCGATGGCGGTCGGCGTGCTCGCGGCGTTCCTCGCGCTTGCGCCGCTCACGGTGGGACGCGACATCAGCTTTGTCCTGTCCAAGGATCGGGTCGACGTCGCGGGCGAACGGATGCGGGTCGAACATGCGACCTATCGCGGCCAGAACAGCAAGGGCGAGGCCTTCACGCTCGACGCGGCCTCCGCGATCCAGGCGACCTCGCGCGACCCGATCGTGCATCTCACCCAGCTCGACGCGAAGATCCAGCTCCAGGACGGCCCGGCGACGATTCGTGCCAATCAGGGCCGTTACGACATGGACAATCAGAATATCGCGATCGACGGCCCGGTGACCTTCGACAGCGCCGACGGCTATCACATCACCACGCGCGACGTGTTCGTCGACATGGACGAGCGCATGGCGCACAGCCGTGCCCCGGTCGACGGCACGATGCCGCTCGGCCATTTCACCGCCGACCGGATGAGCGCCGACCTTGAGCGTCATATCGTGCGGCTCGACGGCCGGGCGCGCTTGCATATCGTCCAAGGCAGCGCCAGAGCGAGGCGATGATCCGCGTCCTGCCCCTGATCGCCCTCGCCCTGGTCGCCGCGCCCGCGCTGGCGCAGCAGAATGGCGGCGGCTTTTCCGCCCTCAAGGGGCATGACAGCAATGCGCCGATCGACATCTCGTCCAATCATATCGAGGTGCAGGACCGCGCCAACCGCGCGATCTGGACCGGCGCGGTCCATGCCGTGCAAGGCGACATGACGATGGATGCGGAGCGCATGACCGTCGCTTATTCGCATGCCGCCCAGCCCGGCCAGGATCCGCAGATCGAGCGCATCGATGCGTCGGGCGGCGTCACCGTCGTCTCGCCGACCGAGCGCGCCAAGGGTAATTTCGGCATCTACGATCTCAACCGCAAGCTGATCACGTTGATCGGGAACGTCGCGCTGACGCGCGGCACCAACACGGTGAACGGCGCGCGGCTGGTGATCGACATGAATAGCGGCCGTGCGACCGTGGACGGCAATGCCGTCGGCGGCGGCGTCAACCCGGCCAATGGCGGCCGCGTCACCGGTCACTTCACCGTTCCCAAGCGCGCCCAGGCGACGACGACCACGCCGACAACCGGCACGCCCCAGCCGAAATAGTCGCTTCGGCGCGACAATCCGCGCCGATTCAGCGCGTTTTAAGGCCGATTCGCTCCAATTCGCCCCAATGCAAGAAACTTGCCGTTTCCTGCTTGAGACGCTTGCGGTAACCGGATCGCGCGATTGAAAGAGCAAGCATGACCGATACGGCCATTGTCGAACCCGAAAGCTGCATCGCAAAGAATGCGGAAGGCTGCGGCCTGTCGATCGTCTCGATCGCCAAGGCCTATGACAAGCGCCAGGTGCTGCACGACGTCAGCCTCGATGTCGCGCGCGGCGAGGTCGTCGGCCTGCTCGGCCCCAACGGCGCCGGCAAGACCACCTGTTTCTATTCGGTGATGGGGCTGGTGAAGCCGGATGAGGGGCGCATCCTGCTCGACGGAAACGACGTCACCTCGCTGCCCATGTATCGCCGCGCGATCCTCGGGCTGGGCTATCTGCCGCAGGAGACCTCGATCTTCCGCGGACTGACCGTCGCACAGAATATCATGGCGGTGCTCGAGACGTCCGAGCCTGACAGGGCGGCGCGTGAAGCGCGGCTCGACGCTCTGCTCGGCGAATTCCATCTCGAACGGCTGCGCGATGCGTCCGCGATGGCGTTGTCGGGCGGCGAGCGGCGGCGCTGCGAGATTGCGCGCGCACTGGCGGCATCGCCCTCGATCATGCTGCTCGACGAGCCGTTCGCGGGGATCGACCCGATCTCGATCAGCGACATCCGCGACCTGGTGAAAGACCTGAAGCGGCGCGACATCGGCGTGCTTATCACCGACCATAATGTCCGCGAGACGCTCGACATCGTCGACCGCGCCTGCATCATCTACGATGGCCGCGTGCTGTTCCAGGGCAGCCCGGCCGAGCTGGTGGCGAACGAGGATGTGCGCCGTCTCTACCTGGGGGAGAGCTTCGCGCTCTGACCCTGGCATGATCCTCCTATGAGCCTCGCGCCCCGCCTCGATCTGCGCCAGTCGCAATCGCTGGTGATGACGCCGCAACTCCAGCAGGCGATCAAGCTGCTGGCGTTGTCCAACCTCGAACTCGAAGGCGTGATCGCCGAGGAGTTGGAGAAGAATCCGCTGCTCGCCGCGGGCGGGGAGGATGGCGAGCCGCAACAGGCCGAGGCGCCCGCCGAGGGAGGGGATGATTTCGGTGAGGATGCCGAGCCGATCACCGCCGACCGGCTGATCGAAGCGGGCGACGCGCAGGCCGACGCCCCGCTCGACGTGGATTACGAGGCCGAGACCTTCCATCACGACAGCGCCGCCGACATGAGCAGCGGCACGGGTGGCCAGCTCGGCATGGACGGGATTCAGGGTGCGGGGCCGGAGGATGGGCCCGACATGGACGCGCTCGCGGCCGAGGCGCCCAATCTGATCGACCATTTGCTTGCGCAGGCCGGCGAGGTGCTCGAGGGCGAGGCGCTGGCGATCGCGACGCGGTTGATCGACGCGATCGACGAGGCCGGGTATCTGGAGACGCCGGTTTCAGAAATTGCAGAAAATCTCGGCCTTGAAGATGCTTACGTCGAACGCATCCTGAAGATCGTGCAGGGCTTCGATCCGACCGGCGTCGGCGCACGCGACCTGGGCGAATGCCTCGCGCTGCAAGCGAAGGAAGCCGATCGGTACGATCCGGCGATGGCCACGATGCTCGGCAATCTCGAAATGCTCGCCAAGGGCCAGCTGCCGCAGCTGCGCCGCCTGTGCGGCGTGGACGAGGAAGATTTCGCGGACATGATCCGCGAGTTGCGCGGCTATGATCCCAAGCCCGGCCTGAAGTTCGGCGGCGAGCGCGCGGCGCCCGTCTCCCCCGACATCTTCGTCGCCAGGACGCGAGGCGGCTGGGCGATCGAGCTCAACAACGCGACCTTGCCGCGCCTGCTGATCGACCGGCGTTATTATAGCGAGCTGGCGCAAGGCGCGCAGGACAGGAGCGGCAAAGCCTGGCTTGCGGACTGCCTTGCCAGCGCCAACTGGCTGATCAAGGCGCTGGACCAGCGCGCGCGCACGATCGTCAAGGTTGCGACCGAGATCGTGAAGCAGCAGGAGGCCTTTTTCCTGCAAGGCGTGGCGCATCTGAAGCCGCTTACTTTGCGCACCGTGGCGGATGCGATCGGCATGCACGAATCGACCGTCAGCCGCGTCACGTCGAACAAATATCTCGCGTGCGAGCGAGGGCTGTTCGAACTCAAATATTTCTTCACCAGCGGCGTCTCCGGCGCCGACGGCGAAGGTGTCTCAGCCGAGGCGGTGAAGAGTCACATCGCCAAATTGATCGCCGAAGAGGGCAACGACATCCTCTCCGACGACAAATTGGTCGAGATATTGAATGCCAGGGGCTTCGACATCGCCCGGCGCACTGTGGCGAAATATCGCGAGGCTATCGGGCTCGGCTCTTCGGTGCAGCGGCGGCGGCAGAAGGCTTTGGGGTAGAGCCGGTTATTCCAATTCCGTCACCCCAGCGGAAGCTGGGGTCCATCTCCTGACCTTCAAACCGAACCCGCCAGGGCGGGAGATGGATTCCAGCTTTCGCTGGAATGACTGTGAAAGTTAGCCCTTCGCGCCTTCAAGCATCGTGATGATCGCCGAGAAATCGAGCCCGCCATTTCCGGCATTGGCGAAAGCCTGGTAGAGCGATTCCGCCGCCGCCCCCATCGGCACGCTGGCGTCCGCATCCTGCGCCGCCGCCATCGCCAGCTTCAGGTCCTTGAGCATCAGGGCCGCCGCGAAGCCGCCCTGATAGTCGCGATCGGCGGGCGTTTCCGGGCCGACGCCGGGCACCGGGCAATAGCTGGTCATCGACCAGCTCTGACCTGAAGCCTTGGACGAGATGTCGTAGAAGGTCTGGAGATCGAGGCCGAGCTTCTTCGCCAGCAGGAACGCCTCGCAGGTCGCGACCATCGTCGCGCCCAGCAGCATATTATTGGCGATCTTGGCGGCCTGGCCCGCACCGCTGCCGCCGGCATGGATCACCGCCTTGCCCATCGCCGCAAGGATGGGTTCGGCGCGCGCAAAGCCTTCCTCGGTGCCGCCGACCATGAAGGTCAGCGTTCCGCCATTGGCCGCCGCGATCCCGCCCGAAACGGGGGCGTCGACCATTTGATAGCCCTGCTCGGCCGCTTGAGCCGCGACCGCCTTGGCGCTGGCAACGTCAATCGTCGAGCAATCGATCAGGATCGCGCTGGTCGGCGCGGCGCCGATCACATTATCCGCATAGACCTGCCGCACATGTTTGCCGGCGGGCAGCATGGTGACGACCGCGTCCACGTCGGCGGCCGCCGCATGCGCGGTGGCCATGCGAACACAGCCATTCTCGACCGCATGCGCGAGCGCCGTTTCGGCGAGGTCGAAGGCGCGAACCTCATGCCCCGCCTTGACCAGGTTCGCGGCCATCCCGCCGCCCATATTGCCGAGCCCGATAAAACCGATCTTCACGACATGCTCTCCGTTCGTGCTTCTATCCGTCATGCCAGCGAAAGCTGGCATCCATCTCTCGCCGTTGCATCAAGCGGAACGGGCCGGAGATGGACCCCAGCTTTCGCTGGGGTGACGAGAAATTTATTTCCCGGTCCAGTTCCCCGGCCGCTTTTCGACGAAAGCGCTCATACCTTCCTTCTGATCCGCGGTGCCGAACAGGCCGTGGAACAGGCGGCGCTCGAACGTGATGCCCTGCGCGAGCCCGCCTTCGAACGCGGCGTTGACCATCTCCTTGACCGCGATCGCGGCGAGCGGCGGCATCGCGGCGATCTCGACGGCGAGTTTGAGCGCTTCTTCGATCAGGCTGGCAGCGGGGACGACCCGCGACACCAGGCCTGAACGTTCGGCTTCCTCCGCGCCCATCATTCGCCCGGTCAGGCACATATCCATCGCCTTGGCCTTGCCGACCGCGCGGGTCAGGCGCTGCGATCCGCCCATGCCGGGCCCTACGGCAAGTTTGATCTCGGGCTGGCCGAACTTGGCGGTGTCGGCAGCGAGGATGAAATCGGCCATCATCGCCACCTCGCAGCCGCCGCCGAGCGCAAAGCCGGAGACCGCCGCAAACCATGGCTTGCGCGTCGCGGTGACCTTTTCCCAGCCGGCGAAGAAGTTGCTGCCATACATGTCGGCGAAGCCCTGCGCCTGCATCTCCTTGATGTCGGCGCCCGCGGCGAAGGCCTTTTCACTGCCGGTCAGCACCAGACAGCGTTGCGAGGGGTCGGCATCGTAGGCTGCGAAGGCGGCGATCAGATCGCCCAGCACCTGGCTGTTGAGCGCATTCAGCGCCTCGGGACGGTTGAGGCGAACGAGCGTGACCGCGTTGTGCCGTTCGACCAGGATGGTTTCGTAATCGGACATCTTTGTCCTCCCTCAGAGCCTGAGCGGCTGCCACGCCTCGTCAGCGGACAGCGGGGCGAAAATCGTGTCGAGCATGGTGTCGGTGACGCCTTCGGGCGTCGCCGGATCCCATCTGGGCGCATTGTCCTTGTCGACCAGCAAAGCGCGCACGCCTTCGATAAAGTCGTGCCGCATCGAGACATGGGCGGCGAGGCCATATTCGACGCGCATCTCGTCGGCGAAGTCGGTGCGGACCGCGCCGTCGCGCAGCAGACGTAGCGCCACCTTGCACGATTGCGGCGATTTGGTGCGCAGGCCGGCGAGAGTCTTTTGCGCCCATTCGCCGGGATCGGCTTCGAGCGCGGCGATTACCTCTTCGAGCGTGTCGGCGGCGAAAAGGCGATCGATCTCGGTCCGCAGAGCGAGAATCGGCGCTTCGGGCGGCGTTACCGCTGCCGTGTCGAGAATCGGCTCGACGTTGCGCGGATCGGCGACCAGCGCCGCCTTCACGTCGTCCAGGGCTTCGGACGGGATATAATGGGTGGCGAGGCCGATCGCCCTGACATCACCGCCATCCAACCGCGCGGCGGTCAACGCCAGATATTGGCCCAGCCGCCCCGGCAGGCGCGAGAGATACCACCCGCCGCCGACATCCGGGAACAATCCGATCGTCGCCTCGGGCATGGCGAACATCGTGCGCTCGGTTGCGATGCGGTACTTTGCGGGCAGGCCGATGCCGACGCCGCCACCCATCACGATCCCGTCGAGAAAGCTCGCTACGGGCTTGGCGTAGGTGAAGAGCAGATGGTTGAGCTGATATTCGGCGTAGAAAAAGGACCGCGCCTCCTTGCCGTCGCCCTTGCCGCTTTCGGCCACCGCGCGCACGTCGCCGCCCGCGCAGAAGCCACGGCCCTCGGCATGATCGAGCAGCACCAGCTCCACGTTCGGATCGCTGCGCCAGGCTAGCAGCGCATCCATCATCGCGCGGCACATTGGCTCGTTGAGCGCGTGGATCGCCTTGGGCCGGTTGAGCCTGAGGCGGCCGACCTTGCCTTCGACGAAGGCCAATATCTCGTCGCTCATTGCTTGAGCAACTCACGCGCGATGATGACGCGCATGATCTCGTTGGTGCCTTCCAGGATCCGGTGGACGCGCAGGTCGCGGAAGAAGCGCTCGACCGGATAATCCTGGAGATACCCATAGCCGCCATGGAGCTGGAGCGCGCGGTCGACCACGGCCGAGCCGGTGTCGGTGGCGAGGCGCTTGGCCATTGCGGCGAACTTGGTCTTGTCGGGTGCGCCTGCCGTCACCTTGGCGGCCGCGGCGTAGAGCAAGGTGCGCGCGGCCTGGAGCTCGGTCTCCATGTCGGCAAGCGTGAACTGGGTCGCCTGGAAATCGACGATGCGCTGACCGAACTGGCGCCGCTCGCGGGTATAGGCGATCGCCTCGTCGAGGCAGCGCTGCGCGCCGCCCAGAGAGCAAGCGCCGATATTGAGACGGCCCCCGTCGAGACCCGACATCGCGATCTTGAAGCCCTCGCCTTCCTGTCCGACGAGATTGGCGACCGGCACGCGCACGGCATCGAAATTGACCTGCGCGGTCGGCTGCGAGCGCCAGCCCAATTTCTTCTCGTTCGCGCCGAAGCTGACGCCCGGCATGTCCTTTTCGATCACCAGGCAGGAAATGCCCTTGGGCCCTTCCGCCCCGGTGCGGACCATGGTGACGTAGACCTCATTCTCGCCGCCACCCGAGATGAAGGCCTTGCTGCCGGTCACGACATAATGGTCGCCGTCCCTGACCGCCTTGGTCTTGAGCGCGGCTGCATCCGAACCCGAACCCGGCTCGGTCAGGCAATAAGAGCCGATCCGATCGCAGGTCACCATGTCGGGCAGATAGCAGCCCTTCAGCTCGGCCGAGCCGAACGTGTCGATCATCCACGACGCCATATTGTGGATCGAGATAAAGGCGGAGGTCGACGGACAGCCATAGGCCATCGCCTCCATGATCAGGGCGGCTTCCAGCCGTCCAAGCCCGATCCCGCCCGATTCCTCGGACACGTAGATCGCCCCGAAGCCAAGCTCGGCCGCCGCCTTCACCACGTCGCGGGGGAAATGGTGTTTTTCATCCCATTCGGCCGCATATGGCGTGATCGCGTCGGCGGTGAAGCGCTGCGCCATCTCCTGGATGGCAAGCTGGTCCTCGGTCAGATCGAATTGGGTCATGGCATGCCTGATAAGCCATCCCCGGGCAGTGGTTCCACCCCGAATCGGTAACAACTGAAACTAAATCGCGCCGTCCCTCACGCCTTTTTGGGCGCGGGCGCGTCTCCGCGCGCGCGCATCGCCAGCACCAGGCCGGCGATCACGAGCAGGCCGCCCAGCATCGCCTCGATCGACCAGCGATAGCTTTCGAAAACGGTCGAGAAGCCCATTGCGATCACGGGGATCATCACGTTGACATAGCCGCCGCGCGCCGCGCCGATCCGCCGGATCAGGTTGAAATAGAGCGTGAAGGCGACCGCCGAGGCGACGATGCCAAGATAGAGCAGCCCGACGATGTAGGAGAGTCGCAGATCGAAGGTGGGCGGCCCGGTCCGCACCCAGGCTACAGCTGCGTCGAGCAGCGCACCCCACCCCATCGCCCAGGCGAGCAAGGTCGCCATCGGCACCTGCCGCGCGCGCGGGCTGCCCTGGAAGACGTTGCCGAGCGAGGCGAAAAAGACGGCGATCAGTGCGAGCCCGATGCCAAGCGTGACCTCGTGCGGATCGCGGTCGACCGCACGCCATTCGTGCAGGAACAACAGCACTACGCCCAGCATCGCCACGCCCGATCCGATCAGGAAGGGCCGCGACAATTCCTGCTTGAGGAATATCCGCGCCAGGACCGCGTTCAGAGGCACCAGCAGCGAAAAGATTACCGCGACCAGACCGGAGGTGATGTGCCGTTCCGACGCGTAGACGCAATTATAGTTGATCACGAAGATGACCAGGCTGAGCGCGGCGGCAAGCGCATGGTCCGAAAGGCGGACGCGCAACGGCAATCGCATCGCCACCGCGACCACGAACATCGAAAGCGCGCCGACCGCGAAGCGATAGGCGACCGACCATTGGGTCGAGACCGCACCGAACTGGCTGTGGATCGCAAGCCAGGTCGATCCCCAGATCAGTGTGACGAGCGCGAACGGGATCAGCACGCGGCCCCGGGCGGGGGAGTCGAGAGGGTCGGCCCGGCTCACAGTTTTTCAATCGCGCGCGCAAGCGCCTCCACCTCGGCCGGCACGCTCGCCCAGTGCGTCACCAACCGGATTTCACCCGCAGCCCAATCGTAGAATTGAAAGCCCTGCGCGCGTAGCGCCGCGGCTTCGTCGGGGCTCATATAGAGGAAGAGCTCATTGGCCTCGACCGGGTTGATCAGCCGGTCTCGTGCCGCCGCCGCCAGCGTCTGCGCATGGCGATTGGCGGCGCGCGCGGTCTCCAGCCACAGATCGTCTTCGAGCAAGGCGTGGATCTGCGCAGCGAGATAGCGGCCCTTGGAGAGCAGATGCCCCGCGCGCTTGCGCCGCCGTTCGGTTGCCTCGACCAGATCGGGGCGGAAGAAGACCAGCGCCTCGGCCGACATGCCGCCATTCTTGACGAAACCGAAGCTCAGCACGTCCACGCCCTGAACCAGCTCGGCCGGCGTGCAGCCGAGCGTTGCGACCGCATTGGCGAAGCGCGCGCCGTCCATGTGGACGCCCCAGCCGCGCGCTCTGGCGAGGCCGCCCAGCGCCGAAACCTCGTCGGGCGTGTAGACGCAACCATATTCGGTGGCGTTGGTGATCGTCAGCGCGTGCGGCTGGACGCGGTGCACGTCATTGGCGATCGCGTCGGCGACGCGCGCAACCTCCTCGACCGTCAGCTTTGCACCCTGGCCGTCGCCCAGGATCAACTTGGCGCCGTGCGTGTAGAATTCGGGGGCACCGCATTCGTCATTCTGCACATGCGAATCGCGGTGGCAGATCACGCCGCCATAAGGCGGGCAGAGCGCGGCCAGCGCGAGCGCGTTGGCGGCCGTTCCGCTCGGCACCCACAACACCTTCACTTCGCGCCCGAATAGGGCCGAGAAGCGCGCGTCCAGCCCGCGGCTCAGCGCGTCGCCGTCATAAGCGGTATCGACCGCATCCGCCGCCTGTATCGCCGCCATGACCTTTGGATGCACCGGGGCTGCATTGTCGGAGAAGAAGCGCATGGCTTGCGCTTGGGGCCGTCCCCGGCTTCAAGTCAATCATGTCGCCGGAGTCACGAATGCGCCTGCTGTCACTTTTTCTGATTTGCCTTTCAAGCGCGGCGATGGCGGCGAGCGCAGACGACCAGAAATTCAAGACGATAAGCACGCGCGAATATGCCTGGTCGCAGACCGACAATGGCGGCAGCGAGGACGTCGAGAGCGTCGCCCCGCATCTGCAGGATGTGCGTCCGGCGGCCCAGGCCAGGCGCCTCGCTTATCTGCAGCAGGTGCTGGCCGATCTCGATGCGCTCAAGCCGGCCGATCTCTCGCCATCGGTCGCGGTCGATTATGCGGTCTATCGCTTCGACATCGAGACGCGCATCGCGAGCCTCAGGTCGCGCGATTATGAGATGCCCGCTAATTCGGACAGCAGCTTCTGGAGCGATGTCGGCTACACCGCTCGCACCCAATTCAAGACCGAGCGCGACTATCGCAACTGGCTTAACCAGCTCCACGAAATCCCAGCCTATTTCGACGAGCAGATCGCCAATATGCGCGCCGGCGAGAAGCGCGGCTTCACCCCGCCGCGGATCACCTTGGCGGGGCGGGACGAATCGGTCGCGCAAGTCGCCGGCGCGAAGACGGCCGAAGAGAGCTTCCTCTATCTTCCCTTCAAAACCCTGCCCGCAACGATCCCGGCCGAGACGCAAGCCGCGATGCGTGCCGAGGCCAAACAGGCGATCGAGCAGCAGGCCCTGCCCGCCTACCGCCGCCTGCTCGCTTTCCTGCGGACCGATTATATCCCGCATGCGCGGGCGACGCTGGCAGCCGAGGCCCTGCCCGACGGCAAGGCGTGGTACGCACAGCAGATCAAGGCCTATGCGACGGTCGACCTGACCCCCGACCAGATCCACGCCATCGGTCTGGCCGAGGTCGCCAAGATCCACGGCGAGATGCTGGAGGTGATGAAGCAGGCGGGCTTCCAGGGCGACCTGCCCGCCTTTCTGCAATTCCTCCGCACCGATCCGCGCTTCTACGCCAAGACGCCGCAGGACTTGCTCGACCGCGCCGCCTGGACCGCCAAGCTGGTCGACGGCAAGGTTAGGATGTTCATCGGCCATCTGCCGCGCCGGCGCTTCGGCATCGTACCGGTACCCGCCGACATCGCGCCTTTCTACACCGCCGGGCGCGGCGGGCCGGGCGAATATCTGGTCAACACCTACGACCTGCCCTCACGCCCGCTCTATCAATTGCCCGCCTTGACGCTGCACGAAAGCGCGCCGGGCCATGCCTTCCAAATGCCGCTCGCGCAGGAGAACAAGGCCGCTGCGCCCTTTCGCCAGAACATCTACATCTCGGCTTATGGCGAGGGCTGGGCGCTCTATTGCGAGCGGCTGGGCGATGAGATGGGTATCTATCAGACGCCCTATGAGCGCTTCGGCATGCTGAGCTACCAGATGTGGCGCGCGTCGCGATTGGTGGTCGATACCGGCATCCATCACCTCGGCTGGACGCGAGAGCAGGCACTCGCTTTCCTGCACGACAATACCGCGCTTTCCGATCACGAGATCGCGACCGAGGTCGACCGCTACATTTCCTGGCCGGGCCAGGCGCTGTCTTATTATCTGGGCGAGATGGCGATCCGCCAGGGCCGTGCGAAAGCCGAGGCGGCGCTTGGGTCCAAATTCAACATCCGCGCCTTCCACGATGCGGTGCTGGAGCTGGGATCGGTGCCGCTGCCCGTGCTGAATGCCCGCATCGACCGCTTCATCGCCGAGGGCGGCAAAGGCCCCTATCCCGACGAGGAATAGACCAAGCCTCTTCCCTCCGATGGCGGAGGGAGGAGCTACCCGCCGTGGCTTGCCAGCAACCGCCCGATCTTGCGCTGCAATTCGCCGCCGCGGAACGGCTTTTGCACGATCCGGTCCTCGCTGACCGAGGAGATCGCGCTCAGGTCCGCATAGCCGGTCACGAACAGGATCGGCAGGCTTGGCCATTTCTTGGCGACGGTCGTGGCGAGTTCGGCGCCGTTCATGCCGGGCATGGCGAAATCGACGACGAGCAGATCGAAATCCGCGCCCCTGGCGCTAAGCATCTCGAGCGCCGAGCCGCCGCTGCCGGCTTCAACCACCTCGGCGCCCATCGTGCGTAACATGGTCGCGGTGATCTCGCGCACGGGCGGATCGTCATCCACCACCAGCACGCGCTTACCCCGCACCTCGCCCCGCTCCTCGGGCGGCTGTTCGTAGCTGGTCGCGCGCGGCACCCGCCGCCGCTCCTGCGCGCGCGGCAGATAGACGCGCACCGAGGTGCCCTCGCCCAGCTTGGTCTCGATCGCCACGCCGCCGCCCGATTGCTTGGCGAAGCCATAGACCTGGGGCAGGCCCAGGCCCGATCCCTTGCCGATCGGCTTGGTGGTGAAGAAGGGTTCGAACGCGCGATCGCGCACCTCGGGCGTCATGCCGCTGCCCGTGTCGGTGACCGCGATCAGCACATAATCGCCCGGCGGCGGCTCCTCCGCCCGCGTCGGCTCGCCGAGCGTGATATTGTCGGTCGAGACGGTGAGCGATCCGCCGACCTCCATCGCGTCGCGCGCGTTGATCGCAAGGTTGAGGATGATCAGCTCGATCTGGGTCGGATCGACCAAGGCCGGCCACAAATCGGGCCGCAGCCGCGCCTCCAGCCGCACCGACCCGCCCATCGAGCTCTGCAGCAGGTCCCGCATCCCGATCACGGTGTCGTTGAGGTCGACGGGCCGCGCCTCCAGCCGCTGGCGGCGCGAGAAAGCGAGCAATTGCGCGGTCAGGGTCGCACCACGTTCGGCTGCGGTGCGCATATAGCCCAGCCGCTGGCGCGTCTTCTCGTCCATCTTGGCGTTGGCGGCGGCGCGCGCGACCAGATCGACATTGCCCAGGATCACGGTCAACAGATTGTTGAAATCGTGCGCCACGCCCGACGTCAGCTGCCCGATCGCCTCCAACCGCTGCATCTGGCGCAAGGTCGCCTCGACCCGCTCGCGCTCCTCGATCTGGGTGGAAAGCTGGCGGTTGGTCGCGGCGAGCTCGCGGGTCCGTTCGACGATGCCGCGCTCCAACACCTCGGAGGCGAGATGCACTTCGGTGATATCGACGTCGCAGCCGACATAGCCGACGAAGCGCCCCTCCGTCTCGCGCGGGCGCGCCTCACTATGCAGCCAGCGCGTGACGCCGAAGCGGTCGATCACGCGGACGTCGCGGCTGAACGGCGCACGGTTTTTGAAGGCCTGCTCGAAATCGGCGACGAAACCGTCCTGGTCCCTGGGATGGATGATGCTCTGCCAGCCTTCGCCCATCAGTTCCGTGGCGGGGCGGCCGAACGTCTCTTCGTGCCAGCGATTGGCGAAGATGAGCGCGCCATCCTCATTGCACATCCAGATCAAGGCAGGGGCGCTGTCGGCCAGGGTGCGGAAGCGTGCCTCGCTCTCCCGCATCTCCTCCTGCGCGGCCTTGCGCTGGGTGATGTCGAGCACAGTGCCGATCGCGCGCACGCAGCGCCCGCCCTCGAATATGCCGCGTCCCTTGGCCGCGACCCAGCGGATCACGCCGTCTTCCTTGCCGATCGTGCGATATTCGACGTCATATTGCGCCCGCACCGCCGGATCGAGCGCGGCAAGGAACGCTTCGGTGGTCGCCTTCCGATCCTCGGGATGCAGCCCATCATAGAAATCGGCCAGGGTCACCGGCACGCCGGGCGAGATGCCGAACATCGCGCGCGTGCGGTCGGACCATTCGATCTGGTCGGCGACCATATCGAGATCCCACGTCCCGATCTCCGCCATCTCGGCGGCAAGCTCGAGCGAACCGCGGCTCAGTTCGAGCTGCTCCTCGAACCGGACGCGATCGGTCACGTCATTGCCTTCGACGAAGATCGCCGTGACCTTGCCGTCATCGTCAAAGATCGGCTGGTAGAGGAAATCCAGCAGCCGCTGCTCCTCCATCCCGCCAGGCAGCCGCTGTAGGGCGACCGGCACCGCGCGGCCCGAATAAGGCTTCCCGCTTTTTACCACGTCGTCGAGCAAGGCGATGAAGCCTTGCGCCGGGATCTCCGGCAAGGCTTCGCTCAGCGGAAGGCCCAGCACCGGGCGTCGGCCGATCAGCTGCATATAGGCCGCGTTGGCGAAATCGAAGACATGGCCGGGCTCGCGCAGCAAGGCCATGAAACTGGGCGCCTGCTCGAACATCCGCGCGAGACGCGCGCGTTCGCGGTTGGCGTCGTCGATCGCCTGGGCCCGCTCGGTCACCTCATAGACGATGCAGAGCACGCCGCCCGGTTCGCCATCCGGGCTGCGCACCGGGTTATAGGCGATGTCGAGCTGCGCCATGCGGGAAATGCCCTTGCGCCAAAGCGGGAAGAGCCGGTCATTGACCAGCTCGCCCTTGCCCGTTTCGCGCACGCGCGTGACGACCGGGCCGATATCGCCCCAGATGTGCGCCCATTTTTCCTGACAACGGCCGCCAAGCGCATCGGGATGGCGGTCGCCGATCGCGAACGCATAGGCGTCATTGTAGAGCGCGATCAGCTCCGGACCCCAGAAGAACACCATCGGCAAAGGCGATGACAGCATCATGGAGAGCGTGTCGGTTAGGGGTGCCGGCCAGCCATCGATCGGACCGAGCGGGGTTGCAGACCAGTCGCGCGCCGCAATCATATCGCGGAGCTTGCTGTCGCCGGGTGCATGGAGGGGATATGCCTTTACCCTCGTCACCGCCTGTCCCCCATGAACATTGCTCCCGATCTTAGCCGGGGCACAAGCCGGGAGAAAGACACGATATTCGCCAAATCCGCGCTAACCCATGTGGGTCGGCGTCAGGCAGCGATGCGCACCCGGTTCCGGCCTTCGTCCTTGGCCGCATACAGCGCGACATCGGCCGCGGCGAGCAGCTCCTTGGCGGTGCGCTGGCCCTCGCGCGCGGCGATGCCGATGCTGATCGTGACCCCGGGAAGCGACTCGTCGAGCTCCGCGACCGTCTCCATCGCCTCGCGCAGTCGTTCGGCGACATGGGCCGCCTCCTCGAGAGCCGCACCGGGCATCAAAATACCGAATTCCTCGCCGCCGAGGCGGCCGACCAGATCGCCGCCCCGCACCACGCTCGCGGCGCGTGCTGCAATCAGCTGGAGCACGCGATCGCCGACCGCATGACCGTAGCGGTCGTTGACCAGCTTGAAATGGTCGACGTCGAACATGGCGACGGCAAGCGGCCAGCCGAATTCGGCGGCGCCGGCAATCTCGCGGTCGAGCTGGCTCATGAAGGCGCGGCGGTTGGCGATCCCGGTCAGTTCGTCGGTCGAGGCGAGCAAGGTCGCTTCGCGGGCGCGCTGCTCGGCGCGGCGCTTGGCGGTGATGACATGTTCTTCCAGCCGCTTGCGATCGTCGATATCGCGCAGCGTGCCGGTCGCGCCCGCAATGCGGCCATCCTGATCGCGCAGGCCCTGGATGAACAATTCGACCCAGCGCAAGCCGTCGGGCGTTTCCAGGCGCACCGTGCGGCGGGTCGAACGATCTTCCCCGCGCAGCACCGTATCGGTGCGGTCGACGAGTTCGGGGCGCGCGCTTGGCTCGATCAGCTCAAGCCAGGAACGTCCCAGACTGGCGCCGATCGGCTTGCCGGTCAGGGTTTCCCATGCAGGATTGAGATAGGCCCAGCGCCCCTGGCCATCGATCCGGAAGATCACCTCGCCGATATTCTCGACCACCGACTTGAAGTGCTCGGCGAAAGCGCGCGTCTCGTCGGCCTGGTGATCGCGCTCGTTGAGGACGGCCGCGACGGGCAAAGCCGAAAGCAGGTTGGCCGCGATGAAGAGCTGGAGCAGCAACACCTGATCGCCCGGCTGATGCCGGAGCAGAAACGCGATCGGGCCATAACCGGCGGCGGTGGCGCTGGCGGCAATGGTGGTCACGACCGCCACACCGACGACCGCGCCGACCGCGCGGAAGCGGAAGGTCAGCAGCAATATCGCCGGCGGCACGATGAAGGTCAGCGGCAGCCGCGTGGTCAGGAAGACATAGCCGGTCAAGCCCGCGGCCAGCGAGGACAGACCCAGGAATTCGAACAGCGCCCTTATGTTGAAGGATCGCGTTCGGTGTCCGCGCACCAGATCGACCGCGACCATCACGCTGGGCGTGACCATCACCGCACTCAGCACGCCCGAGACATACCAGCTGAACCAACCCGCCCAGAAAGGCGTGGAACGGCCGATCCACAGGCCAATTCCGCCGATCGTGGACGAGAAAAACCCGGTCACCGCCGCGGCGACCGCCAACGCGAAATAATTGCCGACCCGGTCAACCAGTCCGCCACGAATCCCAGCGAGGCGGAGCAGCAGGAAGGCCATACCGCTTTCGACGGCGTTGGCCGCGGTCAGCGAAACCAGAATCGAGATCGGGTCGCGATAGAGGAGATGGAGCGATATGCTGCCCGCCGCGCCGCCCGCAATGATCGCGGCGATGTCGCCGCGATTACGGCCGGCAAGGATCAGGATGGCGAGCACGATCGCATTGCTCGGCCACAGCGCTTCGAGCCCGCTGCTCTGCATGGCCGCGAGATGACATCCGAAAGCCGCACATAGGAACAGGACCCCCGTTCCGATCCCCAAAACCGGACGACGGATCCGCGACGCTATTTTTCCCACCCCAGGATAGCCTTTCGCTCGATGCGTCAAATTGCGCCGCGACTGGTAAAGATTCTCTTAAAGGTTGCGCTTCCGCAAACTTTCAGCCGCTGTTGCGCAGGCCCGTTGCGATGGCGTTGATCGAGAGCTGGATACCCTCACGCACGCGGTCGTCCTGCTCGCCTCCGCGCCAGCGCTTGATCAGCTCGATCTGGAGCAGGTTGAGCGGCTCGATATAAGGCAATCGCAACCGCACCGAGGCATCGAGCGAAGGCGTGTGTTCGAGCAGGCGCGACTGACCGGTGACATTCAGCAGGCCGTCGCTGGTCTGGCGCCAGCCCGCGCGGATTCGATCGAAGATGGCACGCCCCGCCTGCTGATCCTCGACCAGGGCAAGATAGCGTTCCGCCAGCCCCATATCCGACTTGGCCAGGACCATTTCCAGATTGGCGAGCGTGGCCTGGAAGAAGGGCCAACCCTCGGCCATGTCGCGCAAAAGGCCCTTGTCGGCGAAACCATCGAACGCTTTGCCGACGCCGTACCAGCCGGGCAGCATCACGCGCGATTGCGCCCAGGAAAAGACCCAGGGAATGGCGCGCAAATCCTCGATCTTGTCGCTCTTCGTCCGGCTGGCGGGACGCGAACCGATCTTGAGCGTCGCGATCTCGGCGATCGGGGTGAACTGACGGAAGAAGGTGCGGAAACCCTCCGTGCCATAGACCAGTTCGCGATAGGCCTTGAACGCCGTGCCGGACAGTTCCGACATCGCATCGGCGAAACGGGCCCGATCCTTGTCCGGGATTTCGCTCTGTTCGAGGCTGGCGAGCAAGGTCGCCGCGGTCATCGCCTCCAGGTTGATCTGCGCGGCGTCGCGCGTGCCATATTTGGCCGCGATCACCTCGCCCTGCTCGGTGATGCGGATGCGGCCTTCGACCGTGCCCGAAGGCTGCGCGCGGATCGCCGCAAAGGCGGAACCGCCGCCGCGCCCGACCGCCCCGCCGCGGCCATGGAACAGCTGCATAGCTGCCCCCGCCTGCTCGAACACCGGCTTCAGCGCGCGGCTGGCCTGATGCAGCGACCAGACCGAGGTCAGATAACCGCCATCCTTGTTCGAATCCGAATAGCCGACCATCACCTCCTGATAGCCGCGCTGGGCGGTGAGCGCGGCGATCTCGGGCAGCGCGAAATAGGCCGACATGACGTCGGGCCCCCGCTCCAGATCCTCGATCGTCTCGAACAGGGGCACGACCATGATATCGCAACTCGGCTCGGCGCCAGGGCGGTAGAGTCCGGCTTCCTTGAGCAGGATTATCACTTCCAGCAGGTCGGAAACCGTTGCCGCCTTGGAGATGATGTAGGTCGTGATCGACTGGCAGCCGTAGAGCCGGTGCGCCTCCGCCGCGGCGCGCACGATCGCAAGCTCCGACACGGTTTCCGCGCCATAATCGGCATAGGCGCTGGCGAGCGGCCGGATCGTCGCAAGCTCGGAGCGCAGCAAAGCCACACGCTTGTCCTCGTCGAGCGCAAGATAATCTTCCTGAACGCCCGCGGCCTTCAACAATTCGGCGACGACGCGCTCATGCACGTCGGCATTCTGGCGGAGATCAAGCGTGGCGAGATGGAAGCCGAACGTCTCGACCGCGCGGATCAGGCGCCCAAGCGCGCCCCCCGACGACAAAGCTCCGCTGCCGCTCTTGGCGAGCGCCTTGGCAAGCGTGCGCAGGTCTGCCTTCAAGGCATAAGCATCGGGATAAGGCTCCGCCCTGACCGATGCCGGCCGCGCCGGTGCGTGCCCCGAGATCGCCTCGTAATTGGCCGCCACGCGCGCATAGATGCCGGTGATCGCGCGGCGATAAGGCTCATCCACGCGCGCGGGCGAATCGTCATGCGCCGACGCGGCAAGCGCTTCCACCTCGGGCGAGGTCGGCATCAACTCGGTCGAGATCGAAAGCTCGCCGCCGATCCCGTGCAGCAGCGACAGATAATGGCCCAGCACCGTCTCGCCATTGCGGCGCGTCGCGAGCGCGAGCGATTCTGCGGTGACGTTGGGGTTGCCGTCACGATCGCCGCCGATCCACGATCCGGCGCGCAGGAAGCTCTTGGGTCGGCGGCCGAGCACACGCTCCCAGCGCGCATAAAGCGCGGGCATTACCGGCAGGAAGATGTCGCGCAGATAGGACAAGGCCGTCTCGACCTCGTCCGCGACATAAAGTCGCTCGCGCCGCAGCGGGCGCGTCTGCCAGAGCAAGGCGATCTGGCGGTAGATCGCCTGTTCGACCAGATCCCCTTCGGGCGTCTCGTCCGCGCCCGTATCTCGCAGATGCATCAGATCGGCGATGCGGTTGCGATGATCGATCATCGACTTGCGCCGCACCTCGGTCGGGTGCGCGGTCAGCACCGGCACGATCAGCCCCTTGTCGAGCAAGGCGGCGATCGCCTCCTCCTCGACACCCTGAGCGCGCAACTTGGCGATCGCGGCGGCAAGATCGGCGCCAGGCTCGGCAGCCACGCCCTGCCGATCCTCGGCGAGATTGGCGAGCATCGAGAAGAGCATGAACCCGCGCGTGAAGGCGAGCATCTCCTCCAGGTCGAGCGCATCGAGGCCAGGATCGACGTCGCCACCGAGCCCGCGTGCGCGATCGACCGATGCCGAGCGGATATATTCGATCCGCTTGAACAATTTATCGCCACCATAAGCCCGGATCACATCGCCCAGCAGCTTGCCCAGAAAGCGGACATCGGGGTTCTGCGCGACGGGCGGGATGGCGTTCATGGCGACTCTCTGCTGCATTGCAACACCGTCCCTTACGAGCATCCTCCTTGCGCTGCACCCCCAAACACCGCAAGGAAATGTCGTGAGGGGAAAAGTTATGGCAAAACCCGTTCTGTTCGTTTTGAACGGCCCGAACCTTGAATTGCTGGGCGAGCGCGAGCCCGAAATCTACGGCTCGACCACGCTTGCCGATATCGAAGTCCTGTGTCGCGCCGAAGCGGACGCGGCCGGACTGGAGCTGCGCTTTCACCAGACCAATGCCGAGCATGAGATGATCGGCTGGCTGCACGAGGCGCGCAAAGGCGCAGCGGGCATTGTCATCAACCCCGCGGCTTTCTCTTATGCAGGCTATCCGATCCTGGACGCGCTCAAGATGTGCGACTGTCCGATCGTCGAGGTCCATATCTCCAACATCCACCGCCGCGACGAGGCCTGGCGCAAGGATTCGCTGATGACCGCCGCGGCCACGGGCATGATCACCGGCCTTGGTCCGCATGGGTATGTGCTGGCAGTACGCCACATCGCGAAGCTGACCGCGAAATAATCCATCGCCGTCGCCCAGTGGGAGCTGGGTTCACCTCCTGACCACCAGGCTCAATCACCCGGGACGGACGCCAGCGCTCGCCGCTTCCCGGATTGGAGATAAAAAGACGCCCCCCGGAAAGATCCGGGAGGCGCTCAGGGTGGTTCCCCAAAATGAAAGGGTTGGGGAGGGTAAGGTCAGAAATTGTAGCGGATGCCCCCGCGGTAGAAGCGGCCCAGCAGATCGTAGAGCGCCGGGTTCGCGTCGAGACCGGTGTTGGTCTGCGGCGAGGGGGTCGGGTCGCGATTGAAGAGATTGTCGATCTTGAAATAGGCGGTCAGCTTGCTCGTCAGCTTGTACGAGCCGCCGACGTCGAAATAGAGCGCGCCCTTCATGTGGTTGTAGTCGATCGTCGGGTAGTTGTTGGCCTCGGCTGCGCTGCGAATCGGGCAGGTGCCCGCGCTGCAGACGATATATTGATTGCCGAACGTGCCGCTGCTGAACCAGCGCTGCTGGATCGAGAAGCTGGCCTTGTCGCCATCCCAGGATTCGATCGCCAGCACCTTCCACTTGGGCGTGTTGCCGCTGTTCTGGCCCGCCGTGTCGACGATCGCCGCGCCGGCGATGCCCGGATCGGTGATATAATGACGGACGTTGGTGGCCAGGCCGCGCACCGTGAAGCGGCCAAGATTTTCGACGCGGAACTGATAGCTGCCCTCGAAGTCGAAGCCGCTGGTCTTGATCGACGCGAGGTTGAACACCTGCACGTTGACGAAGGGCGTTCCGCTCGCCGGTGCGAAGTTGAAAGTCGAGCAATATTGGGTCAGCCCGGTGAAGCAGAAATTGACCTGCTGCTGTGCCGACAGGCTCGAAATGACCCCGTTCACCTTGATGTGATAATAATCGACCGACAGGCTGAGGCCCGGCAGCCAGGACGGACGCGAATAGACGATACCGGCTTCGGTATTGCGTGCGACCTCGGGCTTCAGCGCCGGATTGCCGACCACGTTCTGGATCACCAGCAGCGCGCTGTTGGTGAACGGATTGGTGAAGTTCGGGATGGTCGTGCTGACCGGGGCCGCGAACAATTCGGACAGGTTGGGCGCACGCACGTCGCGCGAGGTCACCGCACGTAGGCGGACGCCATCGAGCGGCGTATCCCAGGTGCCACCGACCTTCCAGGTATAGACCGTGCCGGCGGTGCTGTAATGCGTCCAGCGGCCCGCCGCGTTGAGGTTCGCCTTGCCCAGCGTATCCGAATTCAGGAGCGGCAGGTTCACCTCGAGGAAGGCTTCCTTCACGTTAAACTGACCGCCGCCATTGTGGTAATTGCCGGCATACCAATTGTTGATCGTGCCCAGCACCGGATCGGCCGGATAGGCCGCGCTGTTCGGGCTCTGCGCATCCACGCCGTTGCCGTAAGGATCGGCGACGACATGGTACCATTCACGACGCCATTCGCCGCCGAACGCGACCGAAACCGGCCCCGCCCAGAGCGAGAAAGGCTCGCCATTGATGCTGAAGCTGGCCGCATCCTGCTTCTGGCGCGAGTGCTGGAAGGGGCCATTCGCCGGCTCGATATAAGCGAGCGCGGCGGCGCTCGGCGTAATCCCGCCGAAGATGTTGATCGGCACGCAGCCATTGGCCCGCGCGGTCGGGTCGGCGCAGACGATCTGGCCGTTGAGCGTGGTCGCGTTGATCGCCTGCTTGTAGCGCGCGGTGAGCATGATGTCGCGAACATGCAGGTTCGTGATATTCTCGCCATGCGTATAATAGGCATCATAGCGCCAGGTGGTGCCGCCAAGCGCGAACTTGCCGTCGGCACCGACCACGCCGCGGAATTGCGTGCGGGTCGGGTGGACGTTGATATTCTCCGGAAGCAGCGCGTTGCTGGTGCCGTAACTGAAGCTGGTGATGTTGTTGGCAGCGCAAGCCGCAACGATCGTAGCAGGCAGATAGGGATTGCTGCACTGCATGGTCAGCCCGGTGGTAGCTGCGCCGGGGTTCGGCTGGTTTTCGGTCGCGACGCGTGCGACGTTGAACGTGCCGTAGATCTCGTTGTTCGGATCGAGGTCGAAGCCGATGCGCGTGTAGCCGTCGAGACGATGCAGCCGCGACTGGAGCGAGGTGCCGACGCCGACATTACCCGAAAGGTCGCCGCCGACGCAGAAAGCGCCCGACGAATAGCAGCCGGTGACGTCGCCCTTGGCGTTCTTGGTCGGAACGCCGTTCGAGCCATATTGGAACTGGAAGGGATTGCCGTTCTTGTCGAACGCGGTGCCCTGGAGCGGGCCCGCGCTGATCAGGCCATATTTGGTGTACTGATAGGCCTGGGCGTGCAGCTTGTAGAGATATTGCGGCGAACCATTATTGGCCTGGCCCGTATTGACCAGCGTCGCGGTCGAATACCAGTCGCGGTCGCCCGGAGCATCTTCGCCGAAGCCGCCCGCAGGCACGCCTTGCTCGTGATCATATTCGACGCTGGCTTCGAAATGGAGCCGGTCGTCGAGGAAGCTTTTGCCGACCGCGGCCTGGAGCAGATACTGCTTGTCGTCGCCGTAGGTGGTGATGCCGCCCGATACGTTGGCCTTGAAGCCTTCGAACTTCTTGTTGGTGATGAAGTTGACCACGCCGCCCACGGCATCCGAACCGTAGGAAGCCGACGCGCCGCCCGTCACCACGTCGACACGCTCGATCAGGAGCTGAGGGAACAGGCTGATGTCGGGAACGCCGGTAACGTTGGCGGGCACCACCCGCTGGCCGTCCAGCAGCGTCAGTGTACGGATCGTGCCGAGGCCGCGCAGCGAGAAGGAACTCAGCCCCTGCTGACCGCTCGACGTGCTGAACGTCCCCGTGGTCGCGCCGGTCGAACCCTGCAGCGACGGGAGCTGCGTGATCGTGGTGAAGACGTTGGGTTCGGCATTACGGGCCAGATCCGCCGCACCGAACACCTGGGTCGGCGTGGGCGCGCTGAAGCCGGTCGAGGTGATGCGCGAACCGGTGACGATCACCTCGCCCGCATCCGTATTGGCCGGCGCGCTCTGCGCAGCCGTGGCGGCCGGCGATGCTGCGGGAACGCTTTGCGCGAAAGCGGGCGCGCTCAGCGCGACGAGACCGATCGCGCTTGCGGACAGCAAGGCGCGCAAGCGGACGGAAGACGAAACCCCCTTGGATTGATAGCCCATGACTCGGCACCTCTATTTTCGTTTCTGAGCCGCGACTTGCCGTGCAGTTAGGGACCGCGCGGAAACGTTTTCGGCAGGGGGCGTGATTAGGGGAGGCGGCCCGGGCAAACGACCGCGACCATGGTCGTAAACCATCGCGACGATGGTCGTAATGGTCAGCGACATGGCACCACCAGATATGACTGAAGTCTTGTAAGGGGACGCGCGGCGGCCCGACCGGGATGCGTACAGGAGAAGCCTATGGTGCGGAAAAATGAGACGGGATCCGCCCAGGCGATCATCATTATGGGCGTCAGCGGCAGCGGCAAATCGACGCTCGCCAGCTTGCTCGGCACGGCGCTCGACTGCCCCTTTTTCGAAGGCGATTCCTTCCATTCGGAAGCGAATGTCGAAAAGATGCGCGGCGGTGTGCCGCTGACCGATCAGGACCGCTGGCCCTGGCTGGACACGCTGGGCACGGCGATCGGCAAGGCGGTGCGGGAAGAAGGGGCCGCTGTGGCGGCCTGTTCGGCGCTCAAGCATATCTACCGCGACCGGCTACGCACCGCGATCGGCGCGCCGGTGAGCTTCGTCCTGCTCGAGGTCGGGCGCGACGAGCTGGTCCGCCGGCTCAATAACAGGCCGGGCCATTATATGCCCGCCGGCCTGATCGACAGCCAGCTCGCGATCCTCGAGCGCCCCGGCCCTGGCGAGCGAGCGCTCGCGATCGATTCGACCGTGCCGCCGGCCGACGAGGCCGATCGGGTTTTGCAATGGCTCGCCGGAGAAGGCGTAACGACAAGAAAGACCGCCAGGGCTGGCTGATCCAGACTAGGGCAGCAGCCTCTTGCGGCCCTGGGTAAGATGCCAACGCATCGCCAGCGCCGCGCCATCCGCATCCTGCGCGCGGATGGCGTCGACGATCATCTCATGCTCGTACATCATCGCCTGGATCACTTCCGGCGGACGTGAGCGCGAAATATCGACGCCAGCACGCAGGATGTGCTCGACCTCGTCGTGCAGCAGCTCCAGCGAGGCGATGAAAGCGGGATTGGCGGTCGCCTCCGCGATCGCGCGATGCAGCGCCCAATCCTCATTATGCGCGGGCGCCGAGGACATCAGGGCGTTGCGCAGATCGACCAGGCATTGCGCGATTTCCGCCATCTGCTCGGGCGAACGCCGCTGGGCGGCGAGCCGGGCGGCCTCGGCCTCTATGACGAAGCGCACTTCATATGTGCCGAGCGTTGCCGACAATTCCGACGTCGGCACATGAAGGCCGAGCTGTTCGGACGGGCGGCTCTTCACATAGGAACCCGCCCCGCGCCGCGCCTCGGTGATGCCGTCGGATGCCAGCCGCACCAAAGCTTCGCGAACGACCGTGCGCGACATGCCGAATATTTCGGCAAGCCGCGCCTCGGACGGCAGACGGTCCCCGACCTGGAGCCCGTCACGGTTGATGATCTCGACGATCCCGGCATAGGCGCGATCCGCCAGTCTGCCTTCTTGCGCCAGCATATTCGTGGCCAATTAGCAGGCCCCCTCTTCCCCGTCACCGGCTTAGCGCAGCGCATGAGATGCGGCCAGCCCGGACTTATTTTCTTTCGAACTGTTGGACCAGTTTCGCAAATCTGTCCAACAGCTTTAACGTTACCATAGGCGAGACGCGCAAAAAAAGCGGCTCTTGACGGCAGTTGGTCCGACAATTAGCCTCAATTTGTCCAACCGATTCCGGCGACTCCACAAGGGAGGATAGCAGGAACAACGGACAGGCCCGGCGGATCGCCCTCCAGCGTCCCGTCCCGGCAAGGGTGTGTGACCCACCTGGAGAGGGAAGATTATGGGACTGATTGCGAGAATCGAGCCGTCCGCATTCCGTACCGTGGGCCAGCCGGTCCCGGCAGCATTCGCGGAACTCACCCCGACCCAGCTCAGAGTGCTGCACGGCGTTCATTCGGGCTTGCTCAACAAGCAGATCGCTTACGATCTTGGCATCGCCGAGGCGACGGTGAAGGCGCATATGACAGCGCTGATGCGCAAGCTGAACGTGCGCAATCGTACCCAGGTCGCGATCGTTGCCCAGGCCGCCCTCTGGGCGCAGCAGGACGAAGCCGAAGCCGCCTGAGCGGCTTCCCCCGCCTTTAGATTTCTACCGCGAAAAGGGCGTGGTGCGCGAGGATGAACAAGGTTCGTCCGTTCGCGCCGCCGAAGATCAGCTGCAGCGGCCGTTCGGGCACGTCGATCCGGCCGACTTCCGAACCGTCGGCGGCGTAGACGAATATCTGCCCGTTCGCGGCGTAGACGCGTCCGTCGGGGCCGACTGCTACGCTTTCCCCGCCGCGATTGGCGAAGGGCTTGAGGCCGGTCACGCTACCGCTCGGGCCGACGATGCCGCTATAGGTCTCGTCCTCCGAACCATTGCTCAGGAACACGCGCGCGCCCGGCTTCGCGGTGACGAAACCATAAGTGTCGAGCATGTCGGAGAAGCGCCAGCCCAGGAAGTTGGGCGGCCCTTGTTCGTGCGTCGGGAAAGCGGGCAGGACGAGGCTGCCGTCGGGCGAGACATATTCCTCGGCCTTGGGTGTACCCATGTCGCGCCTGAACATCTCGGCCAGCGTGGTGAAGCGATAGGTCTTGAGGTCGAGCTGGTCGCGGAATTCGCCATTGTTCCAAACATTGCCCGGCAGCGCGACCGCGGCATTTGGGTGTTCCCTGGCGGGCGTGGGCTGGATGAGCTCGATCCGGCTGTTGGGGGTGCCCGGCCTGAAAGAATAGACCGTGCCCTGCGCGCCGTCCGATGACAGGACGAGCAAATTGCCCGATTTGTCGAACGCCAGATTCACCGGATCGAGCGTATCGTCACGCTCGATCGTCAGCCCCTGATCTTGCGACCAACCGTAGATCGTCTGGAACTTGCGGTCGACGAAGTAGAGCTTGCCCTTAGCATCCACCGCAGCGCCGGCGATCGAATAAAAGCCCTCGTGCAGCATCCGCACGGTCGGGCCCTGCGCGGGCAGCGGAGAAGCGCCCGGCACGTCCAGCATGGCAAACTCGCGCTCTCGCACCTGCAACCCGCTGGTCACGTCCGTGATGGCGTTTTCATAGGGGTATTTGGTGGCGCGCAGGTAAGTGCCGCAGCCGGTCTTCTCGCAGAAGGAGAAGCCGCTTTCGCCGTTCACATGGACGTTGCGGAAGCGAATGTCGGCGCTGTTGATCAATCGGACCGCGGTCGCCGCCGGCTTGACCGAGCGGGTGACGCGATAGGCATGGTAATTGGCGATCAGAATGTTGCGCGAATTGCGGATGTCGAGGCTGATCGTATCCTGGCTCTCGCCCGCTTCCTCCTCGGTCTGGGGCGCGAGGAACTCCCAGTTCTTGACGCCGTCGAGCACGATCTCCGAGCGGACATGATGCTCGTTCGAGAGCTCGTAGACATGGCCGGGCGTATCGGTGTCGCTGACCTTGAAGCCCGCAGTGGCGTAGGTGTCGGGCGACCAGATGTCGGTGAAGGTGCCGCCGCCACCATCGGTCACCCAGATGCTCGGATATTGCGCATCCCACCGCTTGGCCGGATCGGCGTCGCCCGTATGATTGGCATTATAGGGGTCGAAGCGGGTGCCATCGGCCAGGTTGGTGCCGTGGCCGTTCTGGATCTTGACGTCCTGGACGAGCGAGGCGGCGCCCGCTTTCCATAGTAGAGCCGTCGCACGGGGGTTGATGCCGTTGGTGTTGAGGCCGAGGCCGGAGACGATCGCGTCCCCGCCCTTGGCGCTTTCGATCAAAGCCTTGGGACTGCCGATTCCGGCATAAGCGGGGGTGCCGTCCGGCAGGATGATCTGGGTCAGGCTGGGGTGGAGGCCGATCAGGATGCTGTCAGGCCGCAGCCTGAGCGTGTCGGTGACCAAGTAACGGCCAGCGGGGAAATAGACCACGCGATGCCCATCGATCGATCGCTGGATCGCGGCTGTGTCGTCGGCCTTGTTGTCGCCCTTCGCGCCGCCCGCGCGGACATCGAACCACTGGCCAACCGGGGGCAGCAGGCGGACCGCACGGTCGCGCGGCGCGGGCAGCGCCTTGAGCGGCTGCGCCTGCATATTGGTGGCATAATGGCCCGTCTGGCCGAGGCCGGGCACAACCATCCCATAGTTGAACTCGGTTACGCGATAGGCGGCGGTCGGCCCCTTTACCGTCTTCCCGCTGTCGCGGAAGCGGGCGAAGATTGGCGTGGCCTTGGCCAGCGCGTTGCCGAAGCCGATCTGGGTGTAGGCGTTGTTCTCGTTGGAGATGATCACCGCCGCCTTCGAGACATTGTCGAAGCGGACATCCTTGCCCCACAGCCAGTCACCATAGCCCTCGTCGATATCGATCCCGACCGGGGTGTTGCGGATGCTGGTATTGACCAAGGTCAGCCCCGCCTCATGCTCGCGGATCGCGGCGTCGTGCTGACCGTCGAAGCTGGAGTCGATCAAGGTGAACTGCCAGGCGGGCGAGGTCTTCTCGGCAAGGATACCGTAGCGACCGCCGTGGAAGTGCAGGTCCTCCGCCTCGTTGCCGACCTGGTAGAGGCCCGCAAGCCCCGAGCCGAGGTTGAAGTCCATATGGCTCAGGTAAGCGTGTTGGGCGGTGTGGAAGCGGATCGCGGTCGCGGCCGGGTTGCCCGCGCCGATCTCGAAATCGACGTTGGACATGGCCGAGTAGAAGGTGCCCGAATTGGCATCCGCGATCTTGTCGCTGGCAGGCACGCTGCCCTGCGGCGGAATGGGTACCTTGAATGGGCGGCCGCCGAAGAAAGGCCTGGCCGGATTGAAGCCCGCGAAGATGATCATCGTGCCCAGGCCCTGGCCGAAGCCCGGCGTGTTGGCGCCGAGCAGGATCACCGGACGGGTCTTGCCCACGCCGAAAACGCGAATGCCGGGCCAGACGTTGATGGTGCGGCTGATCCGGTAGCGGCCGGAGGGCAAGAAGACGATGCCCTCGCCGGTCTTGCTGGAGCCGGCCTGGTCGATCGCGGCCTGGAGCGCGGCGCTGTCGTCGGCGCGACCGTCGCCCACCGCATGCACGGTGACGGCTCCGGGCTCGGCCGGGGCGGTCTGAAAAGTGGACAGAGAAGCCGCGGAGACGGCGAGCGGGAGGCCAAGCAGGGCAGTGGTGACCATCAACCAGAGGGCAGTGCGCATGGTCGGTTTGTACCCACCCGCCCGGCCAGCCGAAAGCCGCGACAAAGGTCGTATGGGTCGGCAGCAGGGGGAGTGGCATATCCTGCAAACAGGTCCTTCCCCTTCAGGGGAAAACCCGAAAACGCAGAAACGAACTTGATAGGATCGGGCGATGGCGAAGGGTTGGATAGCCGCTGCGATACTGCTCCTCATGGCGCCGCTGGCCTCTGCCGCGGAACCAGAGGTGGCGCCGATCTGGACGCATGGGGCACCGGGTGCGGAAGCGCAGGTCAACATTCCGGAAGTCGTTGAAAACACATATGTTCGTAGCGTGCACAACCCGAACCTTACTGTGTTCCGAGCGGACCCCGCCCATGCCAACGGCGCGGCGGTGGTGATCGCGCCCGGCGGCGGGCACCGGATGCTGGTGTTCGTCAATGAGGGCATCATGCCCGCCAAGACATTGAATCGGTTCGGCATCACGGTGTTCGTGCTGAAGTACCGGCTGGCGCGGGAACAGGGTTCGACCTACTCGATCGAAGGCGACGCGGCCGCCGACGCGCGCCGCGCGATCCGCTGGGTGCGCGCGCATGCGGCGGACTATGGCGTCGATCCGCATCGCGTCGGGCTGATGGGCTTCTCCGCGGGTGGCGAACTGGTGTCGCTGGTCGCGGACAATCCCGAACCGCCGCGTAGCTGGAAGCTCGACGCGGTCGACCAACAGAGCGCGCGACCCGACTTTCAGATCCTGGTCTATCCGGGCCCGCTCGGGATTCCGGGGCGAGCGGTCAAGGACGCCCCACCCGCCTTCATAGCGGCCGGGACATTGGACAAATGCTGTGAGCCGCCGTCGATGGCGCTGTTCAACCAATTGCGCGAGGCCAACGTGCCCGCGGAGCTGCATATCTTCGCCGATACCGATCATGGCTTCAACGTGGCGATGCACAATGAAAGGGTGTCGATCCAGCATTGGCCGGACCGGCTGTTCGACTGGCTGAGCGATGAAGGATGGCTGGTGGCGAGGAAGAGATAGGTCCATCCCTAAGCCCCCTCCCGCTTGCGGGAGAGGAGGGGCCCGCGAAGCGGGAGGTGAGGGTCTTCTTTTCTCCGGCCGAAGAAGAGAAGAATAAGAGGACCCTCACCCAACCCTCTCCCGCTTGCGGGAGAGGGCTATAAGCGAGAGAGGGCGAAAGTAGACTCAGCGCGCCCGCATCCCTAGATCGCGGGCATGTCTTTTCGGTTCCACAAGATGCACGGGCTCGGCAACGACTTCGTGGTGATCGATGCGCGCGACCAGAAAGTCGCAATCGATGCCGAGCGTGCGCGCGCGATCGCGGACCGGCGCGAGGGGATCGGCTGCGACCAGTTGATCCTGATCGAATCATCCGAGGTCGCCGACGCGCGGATGCGGATCTGGAATTCGGACGGGACCGAGGTCGAGGCGTGCGGCAATGCGTCGCGCGCGGTGGCTTTATTGCTCGGGCGGCAATCCACGCTCGAGACTTTGGGCGGCACGCTCCAGCTCGCGGTCGAAGGCACGCTCGCCACGGTCGACATGGGTTCGCCGCGCTTCGCATGGGACGAGATACCGCTCGGCTATGCGATGGATACCGGATCGATGCCGGTCGGCTGGGAGGATCTGACCGATCCTGCCACGGTCAACGTCGGCAACCCGCACGTCATCTTCTTCGTGCCCGATACGGATGCGATCGAGCTCGACCGGCTCGGCCCGCAGATCGAGCATGATCCGCTTTTCCCCGATCGGGTGAACGTCAATGTCGCCACGATCGAGGATCAGGATCGCATTCGGCTGCGCGTGTGGGAACGCGGCGCAGGGCTTACGCGGGCGTGTGGCACTGGCGCATGCGCCACCGCGGTCGCGGCGATCAAGGCGGGGCGGGTGCAGAGCCCGGTCACGGTCGCTCTGCCCGGCGGCGAATTGCTGATCGACTGGGCGCCGGGCGGCAGCATCAGCATGTCGGGCCCGGCAGCGCACGTCTTCACCGGCGAGGCCGACGGATTGTGAGCGGCGCGACGCTGATTTCACACGGCTGCCGGCTCAACATCGCAGAAAGCGAGAAGATCGCGGCGATGCTGGACGGCGAGGACGATCTGGTGGTGATCAATAGCTGCGCGGTCACGGCCGAGGCGGTGAAGACCGCGCGGCAGGCGATCCGACGGGCGAAACGTGACCGGCCGGATGCACGGATCGTAGTGACGGGCTGCGCTGCGGAGACGGAGCCGGAGACGTTCCGCGCGATGGCCGAGGTTTCGGCGATCGTGCCGAATTTGCGGAAGCTCGAACGTGCTTTTTATCCGTCATCCCAGCGAAAGCTGGGATCCATCTCCCCCGCTGTCCATTTGGCGCGTCCGGGAGATGGGCCCCAGCTTTCGCTGGGGCGACGTGAAGGGGCGCATGCCCGCACCTTCCTGCCGGTGCAGAATGGCTGCGATCATCGCTGCACTTTCTGCATCATCCCTTATGGGCGCGGACCGAGCCGCTCGCTGCCCGCAGGCGGGGTGATCGAGGAGATCAGGACGGCGGTCGATCAGGGCACGAAGGAAGTCGTGCTGACCGGAGTCGATCTGACGGCCTATGGCGCTGACCTACCCGGGCAGCCGTCGCTGGGCAGCCTGGTGATGCGCATCCTGAAGCATGTTCCGGAACTGCCGCGCCTGCGCCTGTCTTCGCTCGACCCATGCGAGCTGGACGATTGCCTGCTCGACCTGATCGCCCACGAAAGCCGGCTGATGCCGCATGTCCACCTCTCGCTGCAGGCGGGCGACGATATGATCCTCAAGCGGATGAAGCGGCGGCATAGCCGGGCGCAGGCGGTGGAGATCGCGGCGAAACTGAAGGCGCTGCGGCCGGAGATCGCGATCGGCGCGGACCTGATCGCAGGCTTTCCGACCGAGGACGAGGCGATGTTCGCCAACACGCTCGCGCTGATCGACGATTGCGGCATCGCGCTGGCGCATATCTTCCCGTATTCGCCGCGCGCGGGCACGCCGGCGGCACGTATGCCGCAGGTGGCGCGCGAGGTGATCAAGGATCGTGCGGCGCGACTGCGCGCAGCGGCGGCGAATGCCAAGGCGGCGTGGCTGAAGGAGCAGGTTGGACAGGTGACGGACGTTTTGGTCGAACTGGATGGAACGAGCGGGCATGCCGCCAATTTCGCGCGGGTCCGCCTTCTTCCCTCTCCCCTTGTGGGAGAGGGCAAGGGAGAGGGGATCGCGAAGGCGGCCTCGATGGCCGGCTTTGCGAATTTTGGTGCGCTTGTGCGCGTCCCCTCTCCCCAACCCCTCTCCCACAAGGGGAGAGGGGCTTGCGCACCGAACAGCGTCGTCCGCACCCGTATTACCGCCATCGACGGCGATAGCCTGATCGGGACCCCGGCATGACGAGCTGGACCGAGAAACTGTTCGGGGGGTTCCGCCGCACCTCCGACAAATTGAACGAGAATCTGTCGGGGCTGTTCGGCAAGGCCGCGCTCGACGCGGAGACGCTCGACCAGATCGAGGAGGCGCTGATCGCGTCCGATCTTGGCCCGACCACCGCCCGGCGCGTGCGGGAGCAGTTGACGGGCGAACGGTTTGCCTTGGGGCTGACCGAGGCCAAGCTGCGCGAAATCGTGGCGGACGAGATCGGGCAGATATTGGCGCCCGTCGCCAAGCCGCTCGAGATCGACGCTTTTCCGCGCCCGCAGGTCATATTGGTGATCGGGGTCAACGGATCGGGCAAGACCACCACCATCGCCAAGCTGGCGCATCTGTTCACCGAGCAGGATTATTCGGTGATGCTGGTGGCGGGTGACACGTTCCGCGCGGCCGCGATCGGGCAACTCAAGGTCTGGGCCGACCGGATCGGCGTGCCGATCATCTCCGGCAAGGAAGGCGGCGACGCGGCGGGCCTGGTGTTCGAAGGCGTCAAGCGCGGCACTGCCGAGGGCACCGACGTGCTGATCGTCGACACCGCCGGCCGTTTGCAGAACAAGGCCGGGTTGATGGACGAATTGTCCAAGATCCGCCGCGTGCTCGGCCGGTTGAACCCGGCGGCGCCGCACAATGTCGTGCTCGTGCTGGATGCGACCACGGGCCAGAACGGGCTCAACCAGATCGAGGTATTCCAGAAGGAGGCGGGGGTGACGGGGCTGGTGATGACCAAGCTCGACGGCACCGCGCGCGGCGGCGTGCTGGTGGCGGCAGCCGAGCAGTTCGGGCTGCCGATCCATGCGATCGGGATCGGCGAAACCATCGACGATCTCCGCCCGTTCGACCCGAACGAAGTGGCCCGTGCGATTGCGGGCATCGAACGCCTCGCGCCGGAGAAGAAATGATGGCCAGCCCGACGAAGCCCGCCGAGCCCGGCGTCGGCATGCGCCTTGCGCTCGATCTGGGGCCGCTGGTCGTCTATTTCGCGACCTACGCGGCGACCAAGCACGACATCTTCATCTCGACCGCCGTGTTCATGGGCGTGACCGCGGTGGCGATGCTGGTGTCGCTGATCCGCTTCGGGAAGATCTCGCCGATCCAGATATTCTCGGCGATCATGGTGCTGATCCTGGGCGGCCTGACCATCTGGCTGCACAAGGATTGGATCATCAAGATCAAGCCGACCATCTATTATCTGACGGTGACAGCGATCCTTCTGTGGGGCCTCGCGACGGGGCGGCCCACGCTGCAGATGGTGCTGGGTCAGGCCTATCCCGGGTTGGACGAGGAGGGTTGGCGCCTGCTGACGCGCAACTGGGCAATCTTCTTCCTGGTCCTCGCGATTGCGAACGAGCTGGTGTGGCGCAACACCTCCACATCCTTCTGGCTCAGCTACAAATTATGGGGATCGATGCCGGCGACCCTCATCTTCGCGGCGTGCAACGTGCCGATGCTGATGCGGCATGGGCTGGCGGCGGACGATAATAAGGTGGTCCTGCCGCCGGAGGAATAAGCAGGCTCCGTTCTATCGGCGCGGTATATATTTGCGCGGATCGATCGGGACACCGGCATCGCTCTCCCTGATGAAGCTGCCGAGCAGATATGTGTGTCCGGCACCATAAAGCACAAACAACCTCTCTCCCGGGCTTATCAAAGCGCGGAGGTTATTGAAGATGCGCAGGTTGCGGGCATACCAGCCGCCTACCCATGCGGCGCCCGGATTGCGATCGTCCGTACCGAACGACGCCAGGGTGAAGTAGGATTTATGCATTTTCAAACGCGTCTCGGGGTCGTTTAGCGCACGGTACCACTGGCTGATCGTCTGTCCGCGCATCTTCGACGCCGTCGCGTTGGCGTCATCCTGCCCCTGCCTGACGAAGGCATCGAACTGGTCACCCCGACCGTTTCGTTGCGCCCAATCGATGAAATCATAGTCGGAGGGGTCACCCGGCGCCATGTTGTTCCAGTCGATCGCCTCGATCCTTGGAATGTGGAGCTGCTTGGCGAGCCGGAAGGCAATCTGATCGCGTTCGTTGGCGCTCGGCTTGAGACGGCCGGCCAAATAGTCCGCGTAGCGCCGGTCCAAGCCCGCCTGGTCCGCGTGCGACCATTCGACCGCGATGCGCGTGGGATGCCACCGTGCGAGACCATCGACCAGATGCTGTATCTCCCGTTGACGCTCGGCGGTCAGAACGTCTTCGATCGGAAGATTTACGAGGTCGCGATGATTGTTGGCGAGGTGGTAGGCTCCCATCAGCATGACCTCCCCCGGAGCCGCCGCCTGGAGAGCCGTAGCGGTGCTCATCGTAAGCAACGACATCAATATGCGACGGAGCATGCCATATCCCCTCATGTGTATTACATTACTAATACACGCTGAAACCGATGCGCAAGTGACTTCGTCGGCCGGAGCCGGGGAGCAGGTATGCGATGGATCCTGGATGCCCGATATGCTTGCGCTGGCGCTTCGCGCGGCACGCGCCCTTCCGGGAAGGCCGGCCTTTCAAGCCCGATTGAAACCCCGCAACCATCGTCGCGTTTGCAGCCGCCCCGATCAAGGAGATTTCGGTGCGGGCAGATATCCGGACGACGCTTGCTATGGCTGCCTTGGTAGTGACTGGCGGTTGCGATCAGCTAAGACACCTTATCGGCCACAAAAGCACGGTCGCGAATGCGCCCCATGCGGCCGTCTGGACCGCCACAACTGCACGGCAATTGCGCGAAGCTCTGGCTGGACGCGCGGCACATGGCCTCGACCACCTGCCATTGGAGATTGGCGGCACGCCGGGAACCACCGACGGCGACGCCACGCTTACCCGCGCGGCGCTTGCCTACGCCAAGGCGCTAGCGGCGGGCGCGACCAATCCGGCCCAGCTCTACGATACTTATACGATCCCGCGCCCGCATCCCGACCTTCGCCGCGGCCTGACGCTGGCACTGCAGAAAGGCGACGTTCGCGGCTGGCTCGAAGGGCTCGCGCCACAGGACGCCAACTACCGCCGGCTGTCCCGCGCCTATCTCGCCATCGTGCAGCACGGAGGCAGGCCCACGCCGGTCATCCCCGATGCGGGCAAGCAGATTCGCCCGGGCTCGTCGGATCCGCGTATCCCGTTGATCGCCCGGCAGCTTGCGGCGTTGGATTATCTCGACCCCCGCTTTGCCAACCAGCAGCGTTATTCCGCCAAAATGGTCGCCGCGATGCGCGCGCTGCAGGCCGATTATGGGATTAATCCCGACGGCATCATCGGCTCAGCGGCGCTGGCTATCCTCAATACGACCGACGAAGACCGCGCCCGCGCGCTTGCGGTGGCGATGGAGCGGCTGCGCTGGCTCGACCGTTCGCCGCCGCCGACGCGCATCGACGTCAATCTTGCTTCCGCACGGCTCACTTATTGGCGCGATGGCAAGATCGCGGATAGCCGGAAGGTGGTCGTTGGGGAACCTGACAAGGAGACGCCCCAGCTCCAGGCGCCGATCTTCCGGCTTGTCGCCAATCCGACCTGGACCGTCCCGCGCTCCGTCCAGGAGGCGGAGCTCGCGGGGCAGAGCGACGATCAGCTTGCCGCTCAGGGAATGGCCTGGAAGGACGGCTGGATCGTCCAGCAATCGGGCCCGAAGAATTCGCTCGGCCTGGTCAAGTTCGACATGGCGGACGATCAGGCGATCTACCTGCACGACACGCCCGCCAAGGCCCTGTTCGGCCTTGTCCAGCGCCAGCGGAGCCATGGCTGCGTGCGGGTCGAGGATGCGCTGGGCTTCGCCGCGATGCTGGCGGGAGATGAAGGCATCGAGGCCGAGTGGAACGAAGCGCTGGCGACCGGCGATGAAACGATGGTCAAGCTGCCGCGCAGCATTCCCGTCCGGCTGCTCTACCAAACCATCCTCTTCGGCGACGATGGCGAGCCGATCATCCGCGACGATCCCTATGACTGGAATGAGCGCGTGGCGGAGGCTCTGGGCTTTCCCAAGTCCAATTCGATGGCGCTCAAGGCGAGCCGAACCGACGTCGGGCCTTGATCGGATATGCGGCGGGATGGGGCCGGTTCAGCCCGGCAATGACCCGGTCTGACGTAGCGCCTCGCCGAGCGCGAGGGCGGCTGATGTCGCCAGGTTCATCGAGCGCACTTCCGGCCGGATCGGGATGCGCAGCCTGGCATCGCAGGCATCGGCCACGGCCGCCGGCACGCCCGCGCTTTCCTTACCGAACAGCAGGATGTCATCGGGCAGGAAGGCGAAATCATAAGGCGATTGCCGCCCCTTGGTGGTGAGGAGGAGCAGCCGGCTCGAACCGATTGTGGCATGGAATGCGCCGAAGCCGGCGTGCCGGACGATCTCGACATGATCGATATAGTCCATCGCGGTGCGGCGAACGCGCCGATCGTCCCATGCGAAGCCCATCGGCTCGATCAGGTCGACGCCCACGCCGAGACAGGCGCCGAGGCGCAGGATAGCGCCGACATTCTGGGCGATTTCGGGTTCGTAGAGGGCGATGCGCATCGAAGAATATGCTCGTCATTGCGAGCAAAGCGAAGCAATCCAGTCCACGCGGTCGGGCCTAGATTGCTTCGTCGCTACGCTCCTCGCAATGACGAGAAGGCTTACTGCTGCTGATCCGCCCGGCTGGCGCCCCGGCCGTCCAGGTTCTGCGAGACGAAATCCCAGTTGATCACGTTGCCGAGGATCGTCTCGGCGAACTTGGGCCGCGCGTTGCGATAATCGATATAATAAGCATGCTCCCACACATCGAGCGTGAAGAGCGGGGTCACGCCATGCGCCACCGGTGTGTCGGCGTCGTGGTAGGAGGTGACCTTGAGCTTGTCGCCTTCCAGCACCAGCCAGCCCCAGCCGGACGCGAAGTGGTTCACGGATTCGGTCGCGATCGCCTTCACCAGCGCGTCCTGGCCGCCGAAATCGTCGATCAGCTTGGCGAGCTTCTCGGACGGCTTGGTCGAACCCTGCGGTGCGAGGCACTGCCAGAAGAAGCTGTGGTTCCAGATCTGGGCGCTATTGTTGAACAGCCCCTTGTCGCCGCCGGTTTTCGCCTTGTCGATCACCTGCAGGAGCGAGAGGCCGGCGAGGCCCTTCTCGTCGATCCAGCCGTTGGTCTTGTCGACATAGGCCTTGTGATGCTTGCCGTGGTGATATTCGAACGTCTCGGCCGACATGTGCGGTTCAAGCGCAGTCGGGTCGAACGGAAGCGCGGGAAGTACGAAGGCCATGGGATCCTCCTTGGGGGCGTGTAGGACTCGCAGCGGCCCTAACGCCCGAGCGGGGGCCGGGTCACGCGAAAAAGCGGCAAATATTTATTGGGTGCGCTTCGCCGCAGCTTGGATCACGGGCACGAACGTAGCGGCGGTGAGGCTGGCGCCGCCGATCAGCGCGCCGTTCACATCCTGACAGGACAATATCTGCGCGGCGTTGCCGGGATTGACCGAGCCGCCATAGAGAATGCGCACGCGCGTCCCCTCCTCGCCCAATAATTGGATCAACTTGGCGCGGATCATTGCGTGCATCTCGCAAATCTCCGCCATGGTCGGGGTGCGGCCGGTGCCGATCGCCCAGGCGGGCTCGTAGGAAACGACGAGATTGCCCGCATTGGAGGCGGGCGGGACGGAGCCATCGAGCTCGGCCGCGACCACGGCGACGGCTCGGCCCTCGTCGCGTTCGGGCTCATCCTCGCCGACGCAGACGATCGCGATGAGACCGGCGGCCTGCGCGGCCTGGGCCTTGGCCTGGATCAGCGAGTCGCTCTCGCAAAATTCGGCGCGGCGCTCGCTATGGCCGCAGATGACGAAGCCGGCGCCCATTTCGACCAGCATGTCGGCCGAGATGCTGCCGGTATGCGCGCCCTTGGCGGCCTGATGGCAATCCTGGCCGCCGATCCAGACGCGGCCGGCGCGCGGGCTTGCCTCGCTTATCAGGGTGAAAGGCGGGGCGATGGCGACGTCGACCGCTTCATGCTTGGCGGCCGCTTCCGCGATCCGATCGAGCTCGGCCAGCATCGCGCGGTTGCCGTTCATCTTCCAATTGCCGGCAATCAGGAATTTCAGAGCCATGGTTCGCGGGTAGCAATCGCAGCGGCGAACGCCAACCGTCTACTAGCCCCGCTTGAAGCGGCGCGAACGCGTCTCTATTGGGTTCGGCTTCCTTCAGGCATTTCCGGATCGCATATGCTCTCCTTCTTCCGCCGCGTTTTGTCCTCCTGGATGGCGGTGGCGATCCTCGCCGTGATCATGATCGCCTTCATCGTCACCGGCGTCGGCACGCCCGGCGGCGGCCTGGTTGGCGGCGGAGCAAGCGCGGATGCGGTCGCGACGGTGGGCGGCCATGCGATCAGCACGACCGAGGTCAGCCATCGCGCCGACCAGGCGCTACGCCAGGCACGCGAGCAGCAGCCGTCGCTGACGATGGGCCAGTTCCTGTCGGCGGTGGGCGGGCTCGGCCCGATCGTCGAGAATATGGTCGGCATGTCCGTGCTGACCGAATGGGGCCAGCGCCATGGCGTCGCGGCCAGCGAACGGCTGATCGGCGGCGAGATCGGCAAGGTCGGCGCGTTCAAGAACGTGGCCGGCCAGTTCGACGAGCGCGTGATGAACAGCGTGCTGGCGCAGCAGAAGCTGAGCTTCCAGCAGATGCATGACGATTTCCGCGACGACCTGATCCGTCGCCAGATCCTGACCCCGATCATGGCCAATACGCGCGCGCCGGACGGCATGCTGCGCGCTTATTCGCAGATCGTGATTGACAAGCGCCAGGGCACGATCGGCATGATCCAGACGAAGCCGGAAGGCCCCGCGCCGACCGACCAGGAGGTGGCTGCTTTCTACAAGGCGAATGTCGCGCGTTATTCGCTGCCGGAGCGCCGTTCGCTGCGCTATGCGCTGATCGGCCCGGAAACGGTCACGGTCGCGCCGCCGACCGACGCGGAGATCGCCGCCCAGTACAAGACCGACGCTGCCAAATATGCGGCGAGCGAGACGCGCACGATCCAGCGCGTCATCCTGCCCGACGAGAATGCCGCCAAGGCGTTTGCCGCCAAGCTCGCCAAGGGCACGGCCTTCGCGCAGGCGGCGACCGAATCCGGCCTTGCCGCCGCCGACATCAACGTCGGCGCGGTGACGCATGACGCCCTTGCCGGAACCGACGGCAAGGCGCTGGCCGACGCAGCCTTCGCCATGGCCAAGCCGGGCAATACCGCGCCGATCAAGTCCACGCTTGGCTGGGCGATCGCGCATGTCGAGGCGATCACCAAGGTGCCGGCCAAGTCGCTTGCGCAGGCGACGCCCGAGATCAAGACCGCGCTCGCCAAGAAGAAGTCGGACGATGCGCTCGCGACCACGATCGGCCAGGTCGAGGACGAAGTTGGCAACGGCGCGGCCTTTGCCGAGGTCGTCGCCAAGCATAAGCTGCAGGTGATCACCACCCCACCGCTGCTGCCCAGCGGCGCCGCACCGAGCGACCCCAATTTCAAGCCCGACGCAACCGTGACCGCGCTGCTCAAGGCGGCCGGCGACGCGACGCCCGACGACGAGCCGACGGTCGAGAATCTCGATCCGACGCATGCCGCCCTGCTCGGTGTCGCAAGCGTGGTTCCGGCGGCACCCGTACCGCTCGCCCAGATCAAGCCGCGCGTCGCGCTCGACATGCAGATGCAGCGCGCCGCCGAGAAGGCACATGCGCTGGCACAGACGATCCTGGCCAAGGTGAAAAGCGGGCAGCCGATGGCGGCCGCCTTCGCCGCGGCGGGGCAACAGGCGCCGCAGCCGATCGCGATCAGCCAGCTGGAATTGTCGCGCGCGGGGCAGAATGTGCCGGCTCCGATCCGCACCCTGTTCCGACTTGCGCCGGGCAAGGCCGATCTGATCCAGGGGCCTAATGGCAGCTGGTTCGTGATCAAGCTCGAACAGATCGTGCCGGGTGACCCGCAGCTGCTGCCGGTCGTGGTCAACGGCACGCGCAATCAGCTTCAGCGTACGCTGGGCGACGAATATGCCCAGCAGTTCGCCGGTGCCGCGCGTGGCGAGGTGAAGGTCAAGCGCAACCCGCAGGCGCTGCAGGCGCTCGACCAGCAATTGCGCGGCAACGGGCAGTAAGGTGGAGACGGCCGGCGGCGACGCCGAACTGGATGCGCACGCGATCCGCTGTCTGTCCTCGGGCAGGCCGGGGCTGGTGTGGCGGCGGCAGCTTGCGGACACCGAGACGCCGGTCGCGGCGGCGCTCAAGCTGATCGAGCCCGGGCGGGGGGACTTCCTGCTCGAATCGGTAGAGGATGGCGCGACGCGCGGGCGGTACAGCCTGCTCGGCCTGGCGCCCGATCTGGTTTTCCGGGCCGATGGCACGGATGCGGAGATCAATCGCGACTGGTTGCTCGACCGAAACGCGTTCAAGCCGGTGGAGGGTGGGCCGCTCAAGGCCTTGCGTGCCTTGGTGGCCGAATGCCGGGCGGAGATGCCCGAGGAACTTCCGCCCGCGCTGGCGATGCTGGTCGGCTATTTCGCTTACGAGACGGTCGGGCTGGTCGAGACGCTACCGCGCCCCGCGCCCAATCCGCTGGGTCTGCCCGACATGCTATTCGTGCGGCCGACCCTGATCCTGGTATTCGACCGGCTGGCGGACGCGCTCTATCTGGTGGCCCCGGTATGGCCGGGGCATCCCGAGCCGACCGAATCGGTCAACCGCGCGGTCGAGCGGATCGAGACCGCGTCGGCGCAGCTCGCCAGCACCGTGCCGAAAGCGACGCAGACCGCGGAAGAGATCGATCTGCTCGCGCCGCAGCCGCAGCCGCAGCTTCCGCCCGGACGCTATGGCGAGATGGTGGCGCGCGCGAAGGACTATATCGGCGCGGGCGACATCTTTCAGGTGGTATTGGCGCAGCGTTTCACCACGCCCTTTCCGCTGCCGCCGTTCGATCTGTATCGGTCGCTTCGGCGGATCAATCCGTCGCCCTTCCTCTATCATCTCGATCTGCCGGGCTTCGCGCTGATCGGATCGTCGCCCGAGATTTTGGTGCGCGTGCGGGACGGCGAGGTCACGATCCGCCCGATCGCGGGCACGCGCCCGCGGGGCAAGACCGCGGCGGAGGATGCCGCCAATCGCGACGAATTGCTCGCCGATCCCAAGGAGCGGGCCGAGCATCTGATGCTGCTCGACCTCGGCCGCAACGATGTCGGCCGCGTCGCCGCCAAGGGCACGGTCGCGGTGACCGACAGCTACACGATCGAAAAGTATAGCCACGTGATGCACATCGTATCGAACGTGGTCGGGCGGCTGGACGAGTCCAAGGATGCGCTCGACGCGTTGTTCGCGGGCTTTCCGGCGGGCACCGTATCGGGCGCGCCCAAGGTGCGCGCCTGCGAGATCATCGCCGAACTCGAGCCCGAGACACGCGGCGCCTATGCCGGCGGGGTCGGCTATTTCTCGCCCGACGGCAGCATGGACAGCTGCATCGTGCTTCGGACCGCGGTGGTGAAAGACGGCGTGATGCACGTCCAATCGGGCGCGGGCATCGTCGCGGACAGCGATCCCGTGTCTGAACAGAAGGAATGCGAGGCCAAGGCGGGCGCGCTATTCGCGGCGGCACGCGAGGCGGTCGAGCGCGCGGGCGAGGCCGGCTTCGGGCAATGATCGGCCGCCGCGCGCTCCTTGGCGGCGGCATGATGATGGCGACAATGGCCGCTGCAGGCATTCCGATCGCGCATGGCCGCCCCGGTCCGACGCGGCGGCGCTTTTCCAGTCCCGCGATCGAGCAGGCGATTACCGAAGTGCGCGCCAAGATGGGGCCGAGTGTGACCGCGCAAAAGATCGGCGCGATGTTTGCCAATTGCTTTCCCGACACGCTCGACACCACGGTCGAGTTCGAGGACCGGCCGGGGCGCCCCGACACGTTCGTGCTGACCGGCGACATCGCCGCGATGTGGCTGCGCGACAGCACCGCGCAGGTCTGGCCCTATCTGCCCTTCTGCAAGCAGGATGCACGACTGCAGCGGCTGATCGCGGGGGTGATCGCGCGGCAGACGCAATGCGTGCTGCTCGACCCCTACGCCAATGCCTTCAACAAGGATGCGAGCACTATCTCGGAGTTCGCGAGCGACGATACCGACATGAAGCCCGGCCTTCACGAGCGGAAATGGGAGGTGGATTCGCTCTGCAACACGATCCGGCTGGCGCACGGTTATTGGCGTGCGACCGGAGACGCCTCACCGTTCGACGCGGATTGGCGGCGCGCCGGGCGGCTGATCGTCGACACGTTCCGCGTGCAACAGCGCAAGAATGGGCGCGGCCCCTATCATTTTCAGCGCAAGACCAGCTGGCAGCCCGATACTGCGCCCGGCGGCGGTTATGGCAATCCGGTCAAGCCGGTCGGACTGATCGCCTCGCTATTCCGTCCGTCCGACGATGCGACGATCCTGCCCTTTCTCGTGCCCGCCAACATGTTCGCGGCGGTATCGCTGGTCCAGTTGGCAGAGATGCAGGCGATCACCGGCGACAAAGCTTTCGCCGCCGAATGTCGCGCAATGGCGCTCGAGATCGCGGACGCGCTCAGCCGCCATTGCGTGATCGATCATCCGAAGCACGGCCAAATCTGGGCTTACGAGGTGGACGGTTATGGCAGTCGTATCCTGATGGACGACGCCAATGTGCCGAGCCTGCTCGCCTTGCCCTATCTGGGCGCATGCAGGTCGGACGATCCGCTCTACCAAGCGACGCGTGCTTTCGTGCTGAGCGACGACAATCCCTGGTTCTTCAAGGGCCGTATCGCCGAAGGTGTCGGCAGCCCGCATACCGGCGCCAACCGCGTTTGGCCGATCGCGATCGTGATGCGCGCCTTGACCAGCGATGACGACGCGGAAATCACGGATGCGCTGCGGATGCTGGCGGCAACTGACGCGGGCACCGGCTTTATCCACGAAGCGTTCGACCCCGACGATCCGGCGCGTTTCTCACGCCCCTGGTTTGCCTGGGCGAACAGCCTGTTCGGCGAGATGGTGCTGAACCTGGCCAACAAACGGCCGGCGGTATTGCAAAACCTATAACGGCATCCCTCGTCATTGCGAGGAGCGTGGCGAAGAAGCAATCCAGGCCCGAGAGCGGGGGCTGGTTTGCTTCCCGCGGCTTTCGCCGGGGTCGCAATGACGGGAGGCGGCGCGAGACCGCCTCCGCATTCCCCAGGGAAAGGACTCAAGCGCCGAAGGAGGTTGCCTGCTGGCCGACGAGCGTGACCTCGACCCGGCGATTCTGCTGGCGGCCCGCCTCGGTCTTGTTGTCGGCGACCGGATCGGCCTTGCCATGGCCGATCGCCTGGATACGCGCGCCGTCGACGCCCATCGCGATCAGGGCGGCACGGACCGAGCCGGCACGCGCCTCCGACAGCTGCTGGTTATATTCGTCGCCGCCCTGCGAATCGGTATGGCCGTCGATCCGCACCTGCACGTTGGGATTGGCCTGCAGATATTGCGCAAGCGGGCGCAGGCGATCGGCGGCACCGGGCTTCAGATCCGCCTTGGCGGTTTCGAACACCACATCCTGCAGGACGAGCGTCGCGCCGAGCTGGGTCTGCTGCATCTTATAGTCGGCCATTTCCTGGCGCAGGCGATCGGCGTCGGCGCGCGCCTGGGTCGCCTGCGCGGCGTTGGCTTCGGCGGCGGCACTGGCATCCGCCGCGGCGTGCTGCGCATCCGCGGCAGCGGCGCGGGCATCGGCGGCCTCGGCCTTGGCCGCGCCGATCTGCGCGGCATCATGCTGGACGATCGCGGCATGCGTGCGGGTGCGCGCGATCTGGAGCTGCGTGTCGATATCCGAGGTGATCTCGGCAACGCGGCGCGTCTTATGGTCGTCGAGCGCGTCGGCCAGCAGCGGGATTTCCGCATCCGCCTTGGCAAGCGCATCCGCGCCGTTGGCGGCGACGCCGGGCTCGGCACGCGCGGCGGCGATCTTGTCGCGATAATTCTCCACGATCACGCGATTGGCCCGGCTCAGCGCGAGCGCGGGGGTTACGAGCGCGAGCGTTGCCGCCGCGCCCATCAGGCTGAGGGCAAATCTGTTCATGGCTTTCACTCCTGAGGGGTGGAGATCGCTTCCCTGCGCTCCGCCTCCGCCTCGCGCGATTGCGCGGTCGCCAAGGCGAGGTCGGCGAGCGAACTTGCCCGCTCGGCGGCGGCAAGGGCGCGATCCTCATGATGTTTGTGGAATTGCTCCTGCGCCTCGTCGAGCGCGGCGCGGGCCCGCGCCTGGGCATCGGCCGCAGGGCCGTTGACGCCGGCGCGGTCGCCCGCCTCGATCTTGGCGCGCGCGTGCATGATCGCGAAACGCGCATCGTCGCGATCGGCGGCGTCCACCGCGGCCGGCACGATCACGGCAAGCATAGCCGCCCCGACGATCGATTTGATCATGATCGACATGGCTACTCCCGAGAGTCCTTAAGACGGGCCGGACAATGCAACGTCCGAAGCGGAGTTCCATTTGTTACGGTTGCATACCGGGTGGAATAGAGCGGCTTGCGCGGGCCAAAGCGCGCCAGCGATTGCCAGAAGGCGCTGTGCTGCCTAGGTCGCAGTCCATGATCCTGGTCATCGACAATTATGACAGCTTCACCTGGAACCTGGTGCATTACCTCCAGGAGCTGGGCGCCGAGGTTGAGGTCGTGCGCAACGACGCAATCGGCGTCGGCCAGGCGATGTCGTCGGGCGCGCAGGCTTTCCTGATCTCGCCCGGCCCATGCACCCCCAACGAAGCGGGCATCAGCCTGGAGCTGGTCGAGGCCTGTGCGGACCAGAAGAAGCCCTTGCTTGGCGTGTGCCTGGGGCATCAGGCGATCGGCCAGCATTTCGGCGGCGCGGTGGTGCGCGCGAGCCGGCTGATGCACGGCAAGACCTCGCCCGTGACGCATGACGGCAGCGGCGTGTTCGCCGGTATCCCCTCGCCCTTCACCGCGACGCGCTATCATTCGCTGGTGGTGGAAAATGCGCCGGCGACTTTGATCGCCAACGCGCATAGCGATGACGGCATGGTGATGGGCTTCCGCCACGCGGCGTTGCCGATCCATGGCGTGCAATTCCATCCCGAGAGCATCGCGACCGAGCATGGCCACGATCTACTTGCCAATTTCATGGCGCTCGCGGGGATGAAGGTCGGCGAGCGGGCATGATCACGCTCGCGCTCCTGCCCGATCCGAGCGAGCCGCTCGAGCATGAGACGGCGGAAGCAGCCTTCGCCGACATCCTCGACGGCAAGGTACCCGATGAGGCGATCGCGCAATTCCTGACCGCGATGACGCTCCGCGACGAGACCAGCGCGGAGATCGCCGCCGCGGCTCGTGCGTTGCGGGCGCGGATGATCGAGGTGAAGGCGCCCGAAGGCGCGATCGACGTGTGCGGCACCGGGGGTGATGGCGCGCACAGCCTCAATGTCTCGACCGCGGTCGCGATCGTGGTTGCGGCGGCGGGCGTGCCGGTCGCCAAGCACGGCAATCGCGCGGCTTCGTCCAAGGCGGGTGCTGCGGACACGCTGGAGGCGCTCGGCCTCGACCTCGACCGGGCATCGGCGAGGGCGGAGGAAAGCCTGAACGACCTCGGCATCGCCTTTCTCTTCGCGCAGAAGCACCATCCCGCGCTGGGCCGGCTGGCGCCGATCCGCCGTGCGATCGGGCGGCGGACGATCTTCAACATTATCGGCCCGCTGGCCAATCCGGCACGCGTCACCCGGCAGTTGATCGGGGTCGCACGGGTCGATTATCTCGACACGGTCGCGCAGGCGCTCGACCTGCTCGGCACCGATGCGGGGCTGGTCGTATCGGGCGAGGAAAGCCTCGACGAGCTCTCGATCGCGGGCCCGAGCCGGTCCGTGCCGGTCGGCCTGTGCGGCATGAGCGGGATAATCACGCCCGAAGATGCAGGGCTGGAGCGCCACGGCCTCGACGCGATCCGCGGCGGCGATGCGGCTTACAACGCCGCCGCGCTGCGGGCGCTGCTCCAAGGCGAGCATGGCGCCTATCGCGATGCGGTGCTGCTGAACGCGGGCGCGGCCCTGGTCGTCGCGGGCGAGGCCGCCACCCTGCGGGATGGCGTGGAGGAAGCCGCCGAGACAATCGACAAGGGCCTCGCCAACGCGCTGCTCAAGTGCTGGATCGCGTATTGATGAGGTGCGCACGGAATCTCGATCGTCATGCCGGACTTGTTCCGGCATCCACCCATCCACAAGCGTCTCGCTCGGGGCCTAGTGGACCCCGGAACAAGTCCGGGGTGACGAGGACTTCATGACCAGCCGCCTGACCCAGATTCTGGAAACCAAGGCCGGTCATGTCGCCGCCGCCAAGGCGCTGCGCAGCAGCGCCGATCTGGACGCCGCTGCCGCACTGCAATCGCCGCCCCGCGGCTTCCGCCTGGCGCTGGAGAAGAAAGCCGCGAATGGTTTCGCGCTGATTGCCGAAATCAAGAAGGCCTCGCCGTCCAAAGGCCTGATCCGTGCCGATTTCGATCCGCCCGCCCATGCGCGGGCCTATGAAGCGGGCGGCGCAGCCTGCCTTTCGGTGCTGACCGACGCGCCCTATTTCATGGGCGCGGACGAATATTTGGTAGCGGCGCGCGCGGCTTGTTCGCTGCCCTGCCTGCGCAAGGATTTCATGATCGATCCGTGGCAGGTCGCCGAGGCGCGCGCGCTGGGCGCCGACGCGATCCTCATCATCGTCGCCGCGCTGGAAGACAGCCGAATGGCCGAGATCGAGGCCGCCGCAATCGAGCGGGGGATGGACGTGTTGGTCGAGGTGCATGATGCGAACGAACTGGAGCGCGCGCTGCGGCTCAAGTCGCGGCTGATCGGCGCCAACAATCGCGACCTCAGGGACTTTACCGTCGATTTCGCGCGCACCTACGAACTGGTGGCCCGCGCGCCTTCGGACTGCCTCTTCGTGGCCGAAAGCGGCATCGGATCGCACGGCGATATGGAGGCGATGGCCGGTCACGGCGTGCGCGCCTTCCTTGTCGGGGAAAGCCTGATGCGCCAGACGGACGTCGAGGCGGCGACTAGGTCGCTGCTCGCGGCATGAGCAAGCTCACGCACCTCGATGACAAGGGTGCGGCGCATATGGTCGATGTCTCGGCCAAGGCGGTGACCAAGCGCGAGGCAACAGCGACCGGGCATATCGCGATGTCGACGGACGCGCTGGCGGCGATCCGCGACGGGGCGCTGGCGAAGGGCGATGCGCTGGCGGTGGCGCGGGTCGCGGGGATCATGGCGGCCAAGCGCACGTCGGACCTCGTGCCGCTTTGCCATCCGCTGCCGATTTCCGCGGTGAGCGTCGATTTCAAATTCGGCGACGATGGCATCGACACTGTCGCGACGGTAACCACCACCGGCCAGACCGGGGTCGAGATGGAAGCGCTGACGGCAGCCTCAGTCGCCCTGCTCACACTCTACGACATGGCCAAGGCGATCGATCGCGGAATGACGATCGGCGGCGTGCGGCTGCTCGCCAAGTCGGGCGGACGTTCGGGAGACTGGCGGGCGTCATGAGCCTGCTTCCCGTCGCTGAAGCGCAGGCGCGCCTGCTGGCGCTGGCAGCACCTTTGCCGACGGAAAATGTTCCGCTGATTGAAACCGCCGGTCGCTGGGCCGCCGAGGATGTGATCGCGCGCCGCACCCAGCCTGCGGCCGATCTGTCGATGATGGATGGCTATGCGATCCGCTTCGCTGACCTGCCGGGGCCCTGGGCGGTGATCGGCGAGAGCCGCGCGGGTGCGGGCTTCGACGGCATGCTCGATGCGGGCGATGCGGTGCGCATCTTTACTGGTGCCCCTGTTCCGCCAGGCGCGGATACGATCCTGATCCAGGAAGAAGCGACGCGCGACGGCGATCTGCTTCAGCTTTCCGGCGAAGGCCCGCCCCATATCGGCTCCAGCATCCGTCCGCTCGGATCCGATTTCACCGCGGGCGAATGTCTGATCGCCCAAGGCGCACGCCTTACGCCCGGCCGGATCGCCGCTGCAGCGGTCGGGGGGCATGGGACGCTGGCGGTTCGCCGCAAACCGCGCATCTGCCTGTTTTCGACCGGGGACGAGCTGGTCGCGCCGGGCGAGGCCGCCGAAGGCGTGATGCTGCCCGCCTCCAACGGCGTGATGCTGCGCGCGCAGATCGGGTCGATAGCCGAGGTGCGGGATATGGGCATCGTCCCCGATCGGCTCGACGCGCTGGTCGATGCTTTCCGCTCGGCCGAAGCCGACATCATCGTCACCACCGGCGGCGCTTCGGTTGGCGACCATGATCTGGTCCGGCCCGCGCTTGCGGAGGTCGGCGCCCAGCTCGATTTCTGGCGGATCCGGATGCGGCCGGGAAAGCCGTTGCTCGCGGGGCGGCTCGGCGATGCGATCGTGCTGGGTCTGCCGGGCAATCCGGTTTCCGCCTTCGTCACGGCGCAGCTCTTCCTGCTGCCGCTGATCGCACGGTTTGGCGGAGCCAGCGCGCCGACCCCGCAAACCGAACCGGCGATCCTCGCCGCTCCTCTCCCACAGGTGGGCAACCGCGACGATTATGTCCGCGCCACCCTGTCGGGCGGCCGTGTCACCGCGCTGCCCAATCAGGATAGCAGCATGCTTTCCATGCTTGCGCTCGCGAACGCCCTGATCGTCCGTTCGGCCGGCGCACCGCCGGCCACTGTGGGCGAAAATGTGGATATCTTGCGGATCGCTTGACCCGCCTCGTAACGTTTAATATACGTTCCCCATACGTTCCTTGGTTCAGGGGAAATGCCGTGCTGACCCGCAAGCAACATGAGCTGCTCTGCTTCATCAACGACCGGCTGAGCGAGACCGGCGTTTCGCCCTCCTTCGAGGAAATGAAGGAGGCGCTCGATCTCAAGTCCAAATCGGGCGTGCACCGCCTGATCTCGGCGCTGGAGGAACGCAATTTCATCCGCCGCCTGCCCAACCGGGCGCGCGCGCTCGAAATCCTGCGCCTGCCGGATGCGATCAAGACGCCGGCACCGGCTACGGGCGCCAAGCCGAATATTCAGGCGCCGCCGGCGCGCGCGGTGCCGTCGGCCGCCAACGATATCCTCGAACTGCCGCTGCACGGCCGCATTGCAGCGGGCCTGCCGATCGAAGCGCTGGAAGGCCAGAACAGCCTCTCCGTTCCCGCCGCTCTGCTCGGGCCGGGCGAGCATTATGCGCTGGAAGTGGCGGGCGATTCGATGGTCGAGGCGGGTATCCTCGACGGCGATTACGCGCTCGTCCGCAAGGCCGACACCGCGCGCGATGGCGAGATTGTGGTCGCGCTGATCGACGAAAGCGAAGCCACGCTCAAATATTTCCGCCACGAAGGCTCGATGATCCGGCTCGATCCGGCCAATCGTTCCTACGACCCGCAGCGTTATCGCCCGGGCCAAGTGCGCATCCAGGGCAAGCTCGCTGGCCTGCTGCGCCGCTACTGAGGATCGTATGGCCGATCTGCCGCGCCCCGATTTCCTGGAGTTGCCCGTCGCCGATGTCGAGGCAGCCCAGGCCTTCTACGGTACGGCTTTCGGTTGGCAAATGACGGGCTTCGGCCCGACCTATGCCTGTACCCTGACCGGCGATGTCGACGTCGGCCTCCAGGCCGATCCGGCCGAGCGGACGCGCGCACCGCTGATCGTGATCCAGGTAGAGGATCTGGAGGAAGCATTTGCCACGGTGCAGGCCGCGGGCGGGATGATCAGCAAACCGATCTTCTCTTTTCCCGGCGGGCGCCGCTTCCACTTCCGCGACCCCGACGGCAACGAACTCGCGGCGCACAAACCGGAAGAATGACTGCCTTCGTCGCCCTGCTGCGCGCGGTAAATGTCGGCGGGACCGGCAAATTGCCGATGACCGAGTTGAAGGCGATGTGTGAGGCCGCCGGGTTCGATCGGGTCCGCACCTATATCGCCAGCGGCAATGTCGTCTTCACCAGCAGCAAGAGCGAGGATGCGGTTCGTGCCGCGATCGAGCAAGCGCTCGAAAAATATGCGGGCAAGCCGGTCGGCGTGATGGTGCGCACCGCCGCCGAGATGGCCGAAACGCTCAAGCGGAATCCCTTTGCCGACAAACCGGGCAATCGCGTGGTCGCCCTGTTCGTCGATGGGCCGATCCCCAAGGATGCGCTGGAACATGCCAAAGGCGTCAGGAACGAGGAAATGGCGCTCGGCAAGCGCGAGATCTTCATCTTCTACGGCGACGGCCAGGCGGATTCGCGGCTCGCAATTCCCGCGGGCAAAGCCGGTACCGCACGGAATATGAATACGGTCGCCAAGCTGGCGGAAATGGCTGCCGCGTTGGATTAGGGTGCGCCTTGCGCGCACCGGCGCCTAAGCCCGCCCGCGCAACCGCGGTAAGGATTGGCCGAATCAGCTCGAAAGACCGCGTTCGCGGAGCGTGCGCTCCCACGACAAAGCGTCGTACACGATCTGCCCGATATCGTCGTAACGCGGCCGCCATTGGAGCGTGGCCAGGATCGCGTGGTTGTCCGCGATCAGGCTGTCCGGATCACCAGGCCGCCGCCCGACCAGGCGCCGTTCGATATGCCGGTTGGTGACGCGATCGACCGTATCGAGCACCTCCAGCACCGAATAGCCATGGCCATAGCCGCAATTCAGGGTGAGGCTTTCGCCCGGATGCGCGATCAGATGCTCGAGCGCGTGGACATGCGCGTCGGCCAGATCGCTGACATGGATATAGTCGCGCACGCCGGTGCCGTCGGGCGTCTCGTAATCGGTGCCGTAGACGTTGACGAAGTCGCGCTTGCCGGTCGCCGCCTCGGCCGCGATGTGGATCAGATGGGTCGCGCCTTTGGTCGACTGGCCCGAACGTCCCTGCGGATCGGCACCAGCGACGTTGAAGTAACGCAGCGCGCAATAATTGAAGGGATGCACCGTCGCCGCGTCCGCCAGGATCTGCTCGGTCATCAATTTGGACGTGCCGTACGGATTGATCGGCTTCTTGGGTGCGTCCTCGGGCACGGGCACCGTCTCGGGCACGCCATAGGTGGCGGCGGTCGAGGAGAAGACGAAATGCCTGGCACCGCCCGCCACCGCGGCCTCGATCAACGACCGGCTCGCGGCGGTGTTGTTGCGATAATATTTGAGCGGATCGGCGACCGATTCCTGCACCAGAAGCGAGCCCGCAAAATGAAGGATCGCGCCGATCCCATATTCGCGGATCACCTCCGTCATCAACGCCACATCGGCGACGTCGCCCTGCACGAAGGTCGCGGCATCGGGCACCGCCCAGCGGAACCCCGTGACCAACGTGTCGACCACCACCACCGGCCAGCCCGCGTCGAGCAGGGACAATACGGCATGGCTGCCGATATAACCGGCGCCGCCGGTGACCATCACGGGAAAGGGCTTGTCGCTCATAGGGGCGCCATGCCCGAAACAAGCTTACAAAAACAAGAACCCCGCCACCCCCGGCGCACAAGCGCGCGAGGATGACGGGGGGAGCGAGGCCGGGAAGGGGGGCAAACCCGGCCTCTAAGCGCGGAGCGGGCGAACGCTCAGCCGTGGAGTTTGTTCGCGATCTCCGCAACGTGCCGGCCCTGGAAATGCGCGCCTTCCAGTTCGATCTTGCTGGGATTGCGGCTGCCGTCCCCGCCCGCGATCGTGGTCGCGCCATAAGGCGACAGGCCATGGATCTCGGTCAGACCCATCTGGCCCTGGAAACTGTAGGGCAGGCCCACGATCACCATGCCGAAATGGAGCAGGTTGGTGATGCCGGAAAAGAGCGTCATCTCCTGCCCGCCATGCTGGGTCGCGGTCGAGGCAAAGACCGAGCCGACCTTGCCGTTCAGTTTTCCGGCCGCCCACAGGCCACCGGCCTGGTCGAGGAAGGCTGCCATCTGCGCGGGCATGCGGCCGAAGCGGGTCGGGATGCCGAGGATCACCGCGTCATAATCGGCGAGATCCTCGATGCTGGCGACGGGCGCGTCCTGGTCGAGCTTGAAATGCGCGGCCCTGGCGATCTCGACCGGTGCCGTCTCCGGCACGCGCTTGATATCGACATGGGCGCCGGTTTCGCGCGCACCCGCAGCCACCGCCTCGGCCATCTTCTCGATATGGCCGTAGCTCGAATAATAGAGAACCAGAACCTTGCTCATCATCAGTCTCCGTCAGCGATCCCCTCCCGCTTGCGGAAAGGGTCGGGGGTGGGCAATCGAGGGATGGATCAGGCCCACCCCAACCCCTCCCGCACGCGGGAGGGGCTTAGTCATCAGGCAGCGTCGACCATCACCAGCTCGGTATCTTCCAGTGCGGTGACGGTCAGCGTTTCGGTGTCGGTGATCGCAACCCCGTCACGCGCATTGGCCGCGACGCCGTTGATCTCGATCCTGCCGGTGGCGGGCACCAGATAAGCGTGGCGTTCGGCGCCCAGCGCATATTCGGCCGTCTCGCCCGCCTTGAGCGTGGCGCCGACGACGCGCGCCTCGGTACGGATCGGCAGCGCCTCGCCATCCTCGGCAAAACCCGAGGCGAGCGTCACGAACCGGCCCGAACGATCGCCCTTGGGAAAGGGACGCGCACCCCAGCTCGGGTCGCCGCCGCGCTTCGACGGTACGATCCAGATCTGGAACAGGCGGGTGGTCTCGTCCTCCAGATTATATTCGGCATGCGTGATCCCGCTGCCGGCCGACATCACCTGGACGTCGCCCGCCTCGGTACGGCCCTTATTGCCCAAGCTGTCCTGGTGCGTGATCGCGCCTTCGCGGACGTAGGTGATGATCTCCATGTCCGAATGGGGATGCGGGGGAAATCCGCTCTTGGGCGCGATCGCGTCGTCGTTCCAGACGCGCAGATTGCCCCACGCCATCCGCTTGGGATCATAATAGTCGGCGAACGAGAAATGGTGGCGCGCATCGAGCCAGCCATGGTTGGCAGCACCGAGCGTGTTGAACGGACGGACGTCGATCATATTCTGTCTCCGGGCTGGCTGCTGGGCCAGCGTTCGGAGACCTAGATAGTTGACTGCGGCGTCGAGAAAACAGAATTGAAGGCAAGTCACCGGTTACGGAATTTTACCGATGCGTCTGCCTGACTTCGATGCCTGGGCGATTTTCGCCAAGATCGCGCAAACCGGCTCCTTCGCGCGCGCGGCGAGCGAATTGCGCTTGTCCAAGCCGACCGTGTCCAAGGCGGTGGCGCGGCTGGAGCAGAGGCTCGGCGCACCGCTGATTCACCGCACGTCGCGCCGTCTTTCGCTGACTCAGACGGGCAAGGCCGCTTTGACTCGGGCCGCGCGCATCCTGGCCGAGGGGGAGGCGGCCGAGGCCGAGGCGTCGGATCAAGCGGAGACGCCGCGCGGAATGGTGCGGATAGCGGCGCCCATGTCGTTCGGGATGAAGCATCTGGCACCGGTGCTGCCCGAATTCCTAAAGGCTTATCCGGAGGTCGATCTCGATCTGAGCCTGAGCGATTCGCTGATCGACCTGGTCGGCGACGGTTTCGACATGGCGCTCCGGATCGCGGCTTTGGCCGATTCGAGCCTGCGTGCGCGGCGGCTGTGCGCGATCCGCACGCCGATCGTGGCGGCGCCATCCTATCTTGAGCAATATGGTACGCCGCAGCACCCGCGCGAGCTCGTCGACCATCTCGCCATGATCTACACGGGCGTGCCCAATCCCGAAATCTGGCGGCTGCATCATCCCCAGGAGGGCGAATATGCGGTGCCGCTGCACGGACGAATCCGCTCCAATAATGGCGACGTTTTCGTGGCGTCGGTCTGCGCCGGGCTCGGCATCGCGATGCTTCCCGATTTCTTCGTATGGCGCGATCTGGCGGAGGGGCGGCTGGTGCAGATATTGCCCGAATGGTCGATCAACCCGATCGCGCTCAACCTGCTGACGCCGCCCAATGCACTCCGTCCGGCGCGCGTGCGCGTCCTGATCGACTATCTTGCGAAACGCTTCTCGAAAGCAGCCTGGGCGCTGGACGGGTAAAGCGCGCCGGGATAGCGCATATCCATGGTCGATCCCGCCGCGCTGACCGAAGCCGAAGCCGCCGCCGAACTTGAGCGGCTTGCCGCCCAGATCGCGCATCATAGCCGCCTTTATCACGATCAGGACGCGCCTGAGATTTCCGACGCGGATTATGACGCTTTGTTCCGGCGCAATGTGGCGATCGAGGCGCTTTTCCCGGCGCTGGTGCGCGAGGACAGCCCGTCGCGCAGCGTCGGCGCGACCCCGACCGGGCCGCTCGCCAAGGTCCGCCATGCACGCCCGATGCTGAGCCTCGACAATGCCTTCGCCGACGAGGACGTCATCGATTTCGTCGATCGCGTGCGCCGCTTCCTGCGGCTCGGCGCGGACGAACCGGTGGTGCTGACTGCCGAGCCCAAGATTGACGGCCTGTCCTGCTCCTTGCGCTATGAAGGCCGCCGCCTGGTTCAGGCTGCGACGCGTGGCGATGGCGCGATCGGTGAGGATGTGACGCCCAACGTCGCGCATGTGAAGGGCATCCCCCCAACCTTGCCGCCGGGCGCACCCGATTTGTTCGAGGTGCGGGGCGAGGTCTATATGGCCAAGGACGATTTCGAGGGCCTCAACCGGCGCCTGCTCGAGGAGGCGCGGGCCGCCGGCGACGAGAGCAAGGCGCGCCAGTTCGCCAATCCGCGCAACGCCGCCGCGGGGTCACTCCGCCAGAAAGACGCTGCGGTCACCGCGACGCGGCCATTGCGCTTCATCGTCCACGGCTGGGGCGAACATTCGGGACTTCCCGGCAACACCCAGACCGCCGTCATGGACGCGCTCGATAGCTGGGGCTTCGCCGAATCCCCCTTGCGCGTGCGCTGTGAAGATATCGACGCCGTGCTCGCGCACTACCGCCTGATCGAGGCACAGCGCGCCGACCTCGACTATGATATCGACGGCGTGGTCTATAAGGTCGACCGGCTCGATTGGCAGGACCGGCTGGGGCAGGTCGGCCGTGCGCCGCGCTGGGCGATCGCGCACAAATTCCCCGCGCAACAGGCGCAGACGACGCTCCGCGCAATCGATATCCAGGTGGGCCGCACCGGCAAGCTTACCCCCGTCGCGCGGCTGGAGCCGGTCACGGTCGGGGGCGTGGTCGTGACCAATGCCACATTGCACAATGCCGACGAGATCGAGCGGCTGGGGGTGCGGCCGGGCGACCGGGTCGTGCTCCAGCGCGCAGGCGACGTGATCCCGCAGATCGTAGAGAATCTCACCCGCGACGAAGCCCGCGAGCCCTGGCATTTCCCGACGCATTGCCCGGTGTGCGACAGCGCCGCGGAGCGCGAGGAAGGCGAGGTCGATTATCGCTGCACGGGCGGGCTGATCTGCGCGGCGCAACGGGTCGAGCGGCTGATCCATTTCTGCTCGCGCGGCGCGCTCGACATTCGCGGCCTCGGCTTTCAGCAGATCGAGGATTTCTTCAACGATGGCCTGATCCATGCGCCGGCCGACATCTTCCGGTTGAAGGAAGAGCAATTGCTCGCGCGCAAGAAGGACGGGCGGGTCTGGGCGGCCAATCTGCTCGCCGCGATCGAGGAGAAAAGGCACCCCGATCCGGTGCGCTTCCTGTTCGGAATCGGCATTCGCCATATCGGATCGATCACCGCGCGCGATCTTTTGAAGGCGTTCGGCACGGTCGAGCATATCGCGGCGGTCGCGACCGCCGCGGCCGAGGATGAAGCCGCGCGGGCCGAAATCACGTCGGTGGACGGCGTCGGCCCGGTGGTGGCCGAAGCCCTGGTCGATTTCTTCGCCGAGCCGCACAATCGCGAGGCGTGGGACGACCTGCTGAGCGAATGCCACCCGGTGGCGTTCGTCAACGAGGTCCGCGAATCCGAGGTGAGCGGCAAGACGGTGGTCTTCACCGGCACGCTCGAGACGATGAGCCGCGACGAGGCCAAGGCGCAGGCCGAGAGCCTGGGCGCACGTGTTTCGGGGTCGGTCTCGGCCAAGACCGACCTGGTCGTTGCGGGGCCCGGCGCGGGCTCCAAGGAAAAGAAGGCGAAGGAGCTTGGGGTCCGTCTGATCGACGAGGCCGAATGGAACCGAATTGTCACCGCCGCGAGTTGAACGGCAGCGAAACGAGACATTCAGCGCCGATTTAGCGCATCTCGCCGATCATCGGGCGGATCATGAGGAGGATCGCCATGAAGACCCTGTTGCTGCCGCTGGCCGCGCTCGCCCTTGCCGCGCCGGCCCTGGCCGACGTCACCACCACACCGATTTCGGGCACCGAGCTCGACATCTCGGCGACCGGCACATCGAATCGCACGCCCGATATCGCCACGATTGGTGCGGGCGTGGTCACGCAGGCGGCACGCGCGGGCGACGCGATGGCGGCCAATGCCAAGGCGATGAGCACGACGATCGCGGCGCTGAAGCGCGCGGGCGTTGCAGACCGCGATATCCAGACCCAGTCGATCAACCTGCGGCCCCAATATCGCTATGGTGACAATCAGCCGCCGGTGCTGACCGGCTATCAGGCGAGCAACCGCGTTTCGGTCCGCATCCGCGATCTTGCCGGCGCGGGCGGCGTGATCGACGCGCTGGTTGGCGCCGACGCCAACCAGATCGACGGGCCGACACTATCGGTCGAGCATCCCGAAGCCGCGCTCGACGAGGCGCGCGCCAAGGCCCTGGCGACCGCGCGGACGCGGGCGGATCTCTATGCCAAGGCCGCGGGCCTGACCGTGCGCCGGATCGTCCGCATCAGCGAGAGCGAGAGCGCACCGCCAATCGTTCGTCCGATGGCGATGATGGCGATGAAGCGCGCCGACACGACCCCGGTCGAGGCCGGCGAGCAGGAGCTGACCGTCAACCTGTCGGTCGTGTTCGAGCTGAACTAGTCCCCCTCTCTCCGGAGGGAGGGGGGCATAAGAAAGGGCCGCCCCGGCATCCCGGGACGGCCCTTGCGCGACGAATGCTTTCGCTTAGCGGACCGAGCCGCGGCGAACCAGATTGACGATCGCGAGCAGAACGATCGCGCCCACCAGCGAAGTCAGGAATGTATATACGCCGAGCGGCGCATTATTGATGTTGCCGCCCGAAAAGATCAGGCCGGCGATGAAGGCGCCGACGATGCCGACGACCACGTTCAGCACGATGCCCTGTTGCGCGTCGGTGCGCATGACGATGCTCGCCAGCCAGCCGACAATGCCGCCGATGACCAGCCACAGAATGATTCCCATGTCCGTCCTCCTGTTCGCCGCAAATCATGATCGCGCGGCGGTCGGACATGGATACGCGCCGGAAACAAGGTTTGTTCCCGGCGCGCGCCCCAAGACTGTAAAGTCCAGATCAGTATTTCTGCTGGCGTTCGTACAAGGATTTGTAGTGCTGGATCCGCGTGACACGCAGGCCCGGCATACCCGAACGCTCGACCGCCCGTTTCCAGCAGGCGAATTCCTCAAGGCTGATGTCGTACCGCTCGCAAACCTCGTCAAAGGAAAGCAGCCCGCCATTGACGGCGGCGACAACCTCGGCCTTGCGGCGCACGACCCATCGCGTCGTGCCCGGAGGGGGCAGCGAATCGATGGTCAGCGGTTCCCCAAGGGGCCCCACGACCTGCGCCGGCCTGATTTTCTGGTTTTCGATCATTGTCATCCTCGCGCTCGCCCTAGCGGGCACTGATCCCCCTCGTGCGCCCCTTCGTACCGGCGCGGTTTGAAGGAAGCTTGAAACCGAAAGGTAAAGCTCCCGGTCATTTTTCCGCCTCGCCCTCGTCGCGGACCGACGCGGGATTGAAGCTCCCGTGCAATCCGATCGCCCCCTTGCCGTCCGCGGCATTGTCCCCGAACAAGCGGGTCAAGGCCTCGGTAAGGTCGAGACGGGCATGGGCCTTGTCGCTCGCGGCAGCGGTCGGCGTGGTCGCCTGCGCCGCCGTGAGCCCGGCGCGGAGCATCGCGAAGTCCGGCTTGGCGAGCGGTTTGCCCGTCATATCCAGATGAATCTTCACGTCTGCACCGCTCCTGTCGTCCAGACCTAATGACGGTGATCGAGAAACCTTCTTTAGACCGACACTCCATTTTGGACCGGATCGCGGCCGCCAAGCAGCCCGATCCCTACCCTCATCAGAGCGCGGCGCTTTCCTCGATAGCGATCAGGCTCTAAGAGTAGGTAAATCATGGAAGACCTGTTTCAGCTTGGGCCGAGCGGCGCGCGCCGCCGCATCGTCGTCGCCATGTCGGGCGGCGTCGACAGCTCGGTCGTGGCCGCGCTTGCAGCGCAAAGCGGCGCGGAGACGATCGGCGTCACGCTCCAGCTTTACGATCATGGCGCGGCGGTCGGCCGTGCGGGAAGCTGTTGCGCGGGCAAGGACATTGCGGACGCGCGTGCGGTCGCCGAGCGGCTCGGCATTGCACATTATGTATTCGATTACGAAAGCGCTTTCCGCACGTCGGTGATCGACCGCTTCGCCGACGAATATGTCGCGGGCAGGACGCCCATCCCCTGCGTGCGCTGCAATCAGGGCGTGAAGTTCACCGATTTGTTCAGGCTCGCGCGCGACCTGGGCGCGGATTGCCTTGCCACGGGCCATTATGTCCGCCGCATGATGGGCGCGCACGGCGCCGAACTGCACCGCGCGCACGATCCTGCGCGCGATCAGTCCTATTTCCTGTTCGCCACCACGCGTGATCAGCTCGACTATCTGCGCTTCCCGCTGGGCGGCATGCCCAAGGATCGGGTGCGTGCGATCGCCACCGAGCAGGGGCTGGCGGTCGCGGCCAAGCCCGACAGCCAGGATATCTGCTTCGTGCCTGATGGCGATTACGGATCGCTGGTGCGGAAGCTCCGTCCCGAGGCGGCGGCATCCGGCGAGATCGTCGATCTGTCAGGCCGCGTGCTGGGCGAGCATCGCGGCATTGCCGGCTTCACCGTCGGCCAGCGCCGCGGAATCGAGATCGGCGGCACGCCCGAACCGCTTTACGTGATCCGGATCGAGGCGGCCGAGCGCCGGCTGGTGGTCGGTCCGCGCCAGGTGCTGGCAGTCCACGCCGCGCGCCTGAGCGAGGTGAATTGGCTGGGCGAAGACCTGGGCGGGGATCTTAGCGTCAAGGTGCGATCGCTCGCCAGGCCGGTGCCCGCGCGCTTCGATGGCGAGATGGTCCATTTCGAAGCACCCGAATATGGCGTAGCGCCGGGCCAGGCCGCAGTCTTTTATGACGGCGATCGCGTGCTGGGCGGCGGCTGGATCGAGGAAACCGTCGCCGCCGCGCTTGAATTGGCATAAATCCTGGCCAAGATAGCCGCATGCTCATGCACGGCTCACTCCAAGTCCCGACGTGCCTCGCCGATGTGGCCGACCCAAAACGAACCGCGCTTCTGGTCTATGATATGCAGGTCGGTATCGCCCGACAGGTACCGGGCGCCGAGGCGGTAGTCGCTCGGATTCAGGCGCTGGTTTCAGTGGCCCGGACGGCCGGCATGCGGATCGCTTATTCGCGCCATCTGTCGGCGCCCTGTTCCTGGATGGGCGTTTCGCAAATGCGAATGGCGATGGCGTGGCAACGCATCTCCGATCCGCAGCAGGTCAAGCCATGGTTCCCGCGCGGCGCGGAAGCGACCGAGATCGTCCCCGATCTCGCACCGCAGCCCGATGATCTGGTCTTCGACAAATTGGCCATGTCGGCGTTCGAGGGCACCTTCCTCGAATTCGCGCTACGGGATGCGGGGGTCGCCGGCCTTGCCGTGGCCGGGATCGCGCTGGAGGTGGGAATCGAGCCGACTTTGCGTCACGCGGCTGATCTGGGCTTCATCCCGATCCTGGTCGAAGATGCCTGCGGTCACGGCAATGCGGAAGCGGCCGCACGCTCGGTCGAGGCCTTGCGCTTCGCCGGGGACACGATCGTCACGACCGCGAGCGATTTCTGTGGGGCCCTGGCCGGCTGAGGCTGGTCAGAGCGCGATCCGTCCTTCGACGATCGTCACGCAGCGGCCGCTCAGCACCGCGCGGTCGCCATCCAGCGCACAATCGAGCCGGCCGCCGCGGGCGGAGGCCTGAAAGGCGCTGAAGGAAGCCCGTCCGAGCTGGGCCGCCCAATAGGGAACGAGCACGGAATGCGCCGACCCCGTAACCGCATCCTCGCCGGCACGCGCACTGAAGACGCGGCTGACGATATCCGTATCGGTGCCCGGCGCGGTCGCGCTGAACTGGACGTCGCCCATCCGTGCCAGCGCCGCGAAATCGGGCTTGAGCGCGCGGACCTCGGCCTCGTCCGCATAGTGGAGGATGCCGTAGCCGCGGTCATGCCAGAGCGTTTCGACCGGCGCGCCGCCGATCACATCCACCGCATCGGGCAGGTAACGCGGCGTGGCGACAATGACCGGCAGCGACAGACTGAGCCGATCGCCGTCGCGTCTTGCCTCGGCAATTCCCGCGGTCCGCGTGGCGAAGCGCACCGCGTCATGGTCGCCGATCAGCGCATGGCCGGCCGCAAGCGTGCCGTGCCCGCACAGACCGATCTCGCCGCGCGGAGAGAACCAGCGGATTTCGTAATGCGCGTCGCCCTCCGCCGGCAGTGCGAAGGCGGTAACCGGAAGGTTGATCTCCATGGCGATACGGCGAAGCTCGGCTTCGTCGCGCCAATGATCGAGCAGGATCACGCCCGCCGGATTGCCCGTGAACGGCGCCTCGGCAAAAGCGTCGATATGCCAGAAAGGCAGATTGCTCACGGGTAGAGCAAACCCTCGCTCCAGCCCTCACCCGATCGCGTGAACAACCGCCGTTCGTGCAGACGATGCGGCCTATCCCGCCAGAATTCGATCGCGGTCGGCACGACGCGAAAGCCGGACCAATGCGGTGGCCTCGGCACGTTCTGCCCTGCGAAACGCGCTTCGACCTCGTCGAACTGGGCGAGGAAGATGTCGCGCGACGGCAAGGGCTGCGATTGGTCCGACGCCCAGGCGCCGAGCTGCGAATCGCGGCTGCGCGTGGCGAAATAGGCGTCGGCCTCATCGAGCGACACGCCGCTCACCGCACCCTCGATCCGAACCTGGCGGCGGAGCGACTTCCAGTGGAAGAGCAACGCCGCCTTGGGTGTGTCGATCAGCGCGCGCGCCTTGCGGCTCTCAAGGTTCGTATAGAAAACGAAACCGCGTTCATCATGCCCCTTCAACAGTACCATCCGCACTGACGGCTGGCCGTCGGCGTCGACCGTGGCCAGCGCCATCGCGTTCGGATCGTTGGGTTCGGCCGCCTTGGCTCCGGCGAACCAGCTATCGAACAGAGCGAACGGATCGTCCGCCATCAGCCGAAGGCCTGCAGCCCGGTCTGGGCGCGCCCAAGGATCAGCGCATGGATGTCGTGCGTGCCCTCGTAGGTGTTGACCGTTTCCAGATTCTGCGAGTGGCGGATGACGTGGAATTCACCGGTGATGCCGTTGCCGCCATGCATGTCGCGCGCGACGCGGGCGATATCCAACGCCTTGCCGCAATTGTTGCGCTTGATCAGGCTGATCATCTCGGGCGCCATCTTGCCCTCGTCGAACAGCCGGCCCACACGGAGCGCCGCCTGCAGGCCAAGCGTGATCTCGGTCTGCATATCCGCCAGCTTCTTCTGGACAAGCTGGGTCGCGGCGAGCGGCCGGCCGAACTGGCGCCGGTCGAGCGTGTATTGGCGTGCGCGGTGCCAGCAATCCTCCGCCGCCCCCATCACGCCCCAGGCAATGCCATAGCGCGCGCGGTTGAGGCAGCCGAACGGCCCGCCCAGGCCCTGCGCATTGGGAAGCAGATGCTCGTCAGAGACCTCGACGCCCTCCATCACGATCCCGCCGGTGACCGAGGCGCGAAGCGAAAGCTTCTCCTCGATCTTGGGCGCGCTCAGACCCTTCATGCCCTTTTCGAGCACGAAGCCGCGGATCTTGCCGTCATGCGCGTCGGATTTGGCCCACACCACGAACACATCCGCGATCGGCGAATTGGTGATCCACATCTTTTCGCCCGACAGTTTGTAGCCGCCATCGATCTTTTCGGCGCGCGTGCGCATCCCGCCCGGATCGGAGCCTGCCTCGGGCTCGGTCAGGCCGAAACAGCCGACCAGTTCGCCCGTTGCCAGCTTGGGCAGCCAGCGCATGCGCTGCTCCTCCGAGCCGTAAGCGTGGATCGGGAACATGACGAGGCTCGACTGCACGCTCATCATCGAACGATAGCCGCTGTCGACGCGCTCGATCTCGCGCGCGACCAGCCCGTAGCTCACATAATTCGCGCCGACGCCGCCATATTGCTCCGGCAAAGTGGCGCCGAGCAGGCCAAGCTCGCCCATCTCGTTGAAGATCGCGCGATCGGTATGCTCGTTCGCATAAGCCTCGCGGATGCGCGGCGCCAATTTGGCCTGCGCATAGGCCCGCGCAGTATCGCGGATCATGATCTCTTCTTCGCCGAGTTGCTGGTCCAGCAGCAACGGATCGTCCCATTGGAATGCGCCGGTGGCGGCCACAACCTACTCCATCTCTTGTTGATGGAGGCCTTAGGCTCGTTCGGGAATGGGCGAAAGGGCAGCCTGTGCCGCCGTTAGGCCTCGAGTTCGATGTCCCAATACAACCAATCGCGCCAGCTATCGTGCAGATAGTTTGGCGGGAAAGACCGCCCATTCTCCTGCAGCTGCCACGAGGTTGGGCGATAGGGCCATTCGGCGAGCTTCATATGCGCCTGGTTGGGCGTCCGGCCGCCCTTGTGCAGATTGCAGGGCGCGCACGCGGTCGAGACATTCTCCCACGTCGTCCGGCCGCCCTGGGCGCGCGGAATGACATGATCGAAGGTCAGGTCGCTGGTGCTGCCGCAATATTGGCAGGAGAAGCGATCGCGCAGGAACAGGTTGAACCGGGTGAAGGCCGGATGCGCCGAGGGGCGGACATATTGCCTGAGTGCGATCACCGACGGCAGCTTGATCGCATGCGTCGGGCTTCTCACCTCGCGCTCATAATGCGAGACGATGTCGACGCGTTCGAGGAACACCGCCTTGATCGCGGTCTGCCACGGCCAGATCGAGAGCGGGTAATAAGAAAGCGGCGTATAATCGGCGTTCAGCACCAACGCCGGGCAATTATCGGGATGCCTCATGAGATCGGGGTGAAACATGGAACGACCAAGCCCTCCGCATCTGGCGGAGCGCATCGGCCAGGGATCGTACTCGTCCCGTCGCACTCGGGAGGCGAGGCCGTTGCCGCCGCGTCTCCGTCGTCTTGCCGCCTGCCAGAGCGGCGTGACACGGCCATGACAACATTCCGGCGACTCGCGGTCAAGAGCCGTTTTTCAGAGAGTCCAGAAACATGTGGATAGTGTCGTGATCGTATCGCGCTTCGCGCCCAGCCCTACCGGCCGGCTGCATCTGGGCCATGCCTTTTCGGCGGTGCGCGCGCATGACCTGGCGCGCGACAAAGGCGGACAATTCCTGCTGCGGATCGAGGATATCGACGGGACGCGCAGCCGCGAGGAATTTGTCGCGGGGATCGAACAGGACCTCGCCTGGCTGGGTTTGACCTGGGACGGCCCGGTGATCCGCCAGTCGGCGCGGATGAATGTCTATGCCGAAGCGCTGGAAAAGCTTCAGGCGATGGGGCTGGTCTATCCCTGCTTCTGTACCCGCGCGGAGATCGCCGCGAGTGCGAGCGCGCCGCATGGGCCGGAAGGGCCGGTTTATCCGGGGACTTGCCGGAGCTTGTCCGATGCGGAGCGGGCGATGCGGATGGGCGAGCCGCATTGCTGGCGGCTGGATATGGAGCGGGCGTTAGAAGCCCGCACTCCCTCTCCCCTTGTGGGAAAGGGACGGGGAGAGGGGGCCGGGAGGCTCGGGCACCAACCTGAGGCGGCTCGACATCCCACCCTCTCCCAACCTGTGCGGCCGAGTGACCATCCCCCGGATGGTCACCAAAACGGCCGCACACCCATCAAGGGAGAGGGCTTTTTAACATGGCACGACGAGTTCGCCGGCTGGGTCCAGGCCGATCCCGCCTCCGCGGGTGACGTCGTGCTCGCGCGTAAGGAAACGCCGACCTCGTACCATCTTGCCGTCACGATCGACGATGCGGCGCAGGGCGTGACCGATGTGGTGCGGGGTGTCGATCTGTTCGAGGCGACGCATGTCCATCTCCTGCTTCAGGCTTTGCTGGGCCTGCCCACGCCCGAATACCACCATCATCCCTTGCTGATCGGGCCCGACGGCAAGCGCCTCGCCAAGCGCAACGGCGCGCGGCCGCTCGCCGACTTACGCGCCGAGGGCGTCGATCCCACGCAATTGCTTGCCGCCTTGCGCGCCGGACAACTTCCGATTGGCGTCACCACCGACGCGGCCTAGAGGGGAAATATGAAGCTCTTTTTCGGCATCCTCATCATCGTCTGCATGATCGGTGCGGCGGTTTCGATCGTGCGCGGCGTGATCGCCATGCTTCGGCAGGACCACACCAGGCTGAACAGCGAAGGCGTGAGCGAATCCAGCGCGCAGCAGAACCGCATGATGTGGCGGCGCATCCAATTCCAGGCGCTCGCGGTGATCTTCGTCGTGATCCTGCTGCTGCTCGCGCGCAGCCAGCAAGGCTGATGGTCAAGCTCAACAGGATCTACACCCGCACCGGCGATGCCGGTCAGACTGGCCTGGTCGACGGGTCGCGCGTTTCCAAGGCCCATCCGCGCATGGCGGCGATCGGCGACGTCGACGAGGCCAATTGCGCGATCGGGATCGCGGCGGCATCGCTGGACGACAGCCCCGCGCGCGAGATGCTGTCGCGCATCCAGAACGAGATGTTCGATCTCGGCGCCGATCTCGCCACACCCGGTGAGGATTTCACGCCGGGCGAGATGAGTCTGCGGATCACCGCGGCACAGGTCGAGCGGCTAGAACGCGAGATCGACGAGATGAACGAGGCATTGAGCCCGCTCACCTCCTTCATCCTGCCCGGCGGCCTGCCCGCCGCGGCGCAGCTTCACCTTGCCCGCGCGGTCGTGCGCCGTGCCGAGCGGACGGCGGTCGCCGCCGCTGCCGAGATCAGCCTCAACCCGAGCGCACTTACCTATATCAACCGCCTGTCGGACCATCTGTTCGTGCTCGCGCGGCTGCTGAATATGGCAGCAGGTGGCGACATACTTTGGCGCCCCGGAGCAACGAGGGGTTGATTGAAGCGTTGACGCAACGATCTAAGGCCTAACCGCGCCTACCGGGGCGCACGGCTGAAGGGATTCCACATGGCCGCTCGCGCGCAGGAAGTGACGGACCCGCTTGACCTCCGTGCGGCCTACCAGCGCACCCGCGATCTTTCGGTCGCTATTACCGCCCCACTTTCGGACGCCGATGCGACGATCCAGCCGCATCCCGACGCCTCGCCCGCCAAATGGCATCTCGCGCACACCACCTGGTTTTTCGAAACCTTCGTGCTGCGCGATCACGTACAGGGTCACAGACGCTACGACGAGCGCTGGGCCTATCTTTTCAACAGCTATTACGAGGCCGAGGGCGCACGCCACGCTCGCGACCGGCGCGGCATGCTGTCGCGGCCCCGCCTTGACGAGATAATCGCCTGGCGCGCCGCGGTGGACGAACAGATCGCGGACGCCTTGCCCGGGCTTTCGGATACGGCCCGCGACCTGATCACGCTCGGCATCAACCACGAGCAGCAGCATCAGGAATTGATGCTGACCGACATACTCGCCAGCTTCGCCGCCAACCCGCTCGACCCGGCAGTATGGGATCATCCCCGCAACCAGCCCGCGCCAATGGCCGACATGGGCTGGGTCGAGGGCCGCGAGGGCGTGGTCGAGATCGGCCATGCCGACGCCGGCTTTTCCTTCGATTGCGAGGGTCCGCGCCACCGCGAACTGCTCGTGCCGCATGCGCTCGCGGATCGTCCGGTCACCAATGCCGAATGGCGCCGGTTCATGGCCGATGGCGGCTATGAAAAGCCCGAATATTGGCTGTCCGACGGCTGGGCCTGGGTGAAACGCAAGAAGATCGAGGCACCGCTTTACTGGCGCCGCGACGGCGAAGGCGGCTGGCTCGCCTTCGCGCTGGATGGTCTCCATCCGCTCCACCCCGCGGCGCCGGTGACGCATGTCTCGCATTACGAAGCCGACGCCTTCGCGCGCTGGGCGGGGGCGCGGCTTCCGACCGAAGCCGAATGGGAAAGCGCGGCGCAGGGGCTCGATCCGACCCAGGGCACCCAGCTTGATGAGGCCGGCCCGGTCCGCCCGCGCGCCGCGCGGTGGAGCAATTCGCCGAACCAGATGTTTGGCGACGTATGGCAATGGACGGCGAGCGCCTTCCTGCCATTTCCCGGTTTCACCCCTGCTAAGGGCGCGGTCGGTGAATATAATGGCAAGTTCATGAGCGGGCAGTCGGTGCTCAAAGGCGCGAGTTGCGCGACACCGCGCGGTCACAGCCGTGCCTCATATCGTAATTTCTTCTATCCCTGGCAGCGCTGGCAGTTCACCGGCGTCCGCCTTGCGAAGGATCTGTGATGCTCCGTTTGGATGAAGCCCAGGCCCAGCGGATCGAGGCCGATCCCGCCTTCCTCTCCGACGTGATCGAAGGTCTGTCGCAGCGCAAGAAGGCGATCCCCGCACGCTGGTTCTACGATCTTCGCGGATCGCAATTGTTCGAGGAGATCACCCGGCTCCCCGAATATTATCCGACGCGGACCGAAAGCGCGCTGCTGGCCGAACATTGCGATGAGGTCGGGCTCATCGCCGGCAAGGGTCGCGCGGTGGTGGAATTCGGATCGGGTTCCAGCCTCAAGACGCCGCGCTTGCTCTCGTGCGTTGCGCCCTCGGCCTATGTGCCGATCGACATTTCGGGCGATTTCCTGCGCGAATCCGCCGCCGCGCTGCAGGAAAGCTTTCCCGAGCTGCCAATCGTGCCGGTCGAGGCCAATTTCATGCATCCGGTGCCGCTGCCGGGCAGCGTCGCGGCTTTGCCCAAGCTGGGCTTCTTCCCTGGTTCGACCATCGGCAATCTGGTGCCGCGGTCGGGTGTCAACCTGCTGCGCGACATGATCGAGACGATGGGCGTCGGCTCGATGCTGCTGATCGGCATGGACCAGGTGAAGGATACCGACGTCCTGATCCGCGCCTATGACGATGCGGCCGGCGTGACCGCGGCGTTCAATCTGAATCTGCTCGAACGGATCAATCGCGAGCTTGGCGGCGACATTCCCGTCCATTGGTTCAAGCATCGTGCAGTGTGGAACGATACGTGGAGCCGGATCGAAATGCACCTCGTCGCCACGCGCGACCTGTCCTTCATGATCGCTGGTCGCCATTTCGAGATGCACGCCGACGAGACGATCCACACCGAAAACAGCCACAAATATACACCGCGCAGCGGGCGGCAGCTGTTGGCCGCGGGTGGCTGGACGCCGCTGCGCGAATGGTGGGACGCCAACCGGATGTTCTCGCTGGTCCTGGCCGAAGCCAGGCCGGAGCCGATGGCTCCTTAACTTCTCTCCGTTCGTCCTGAGCCCTTCGACGTCGCTCCGGGGAGCCTTGTCGAAGGGCCGTACTGCCTCCATGAGCAAGAAAGGACCGTGCTTCGACAAGCTCAGCACGAACGGAATGAGGTAATATGAAAACGGTAGGTGTTATCGGTGCCGGGCAGATGGGCGCGGGCATCGCACAGGTCGCGGGGCAATCGGGCTACCGCGTGCTGCTGTCGGACATTTCGCTGGAAGCCGCCGAAAAGGGCAAAGCGGGCATCGCCAAGCGCCTCGCCCGTGCGGTCGAGAAGGAACAGATTTCGCAGGCCGATGCGGACGGCGCGCGCGATCGGATCGAGCCACAGGCCGATTATGCCGCCTTCGCCGATGCGGACATCGTGATCGAGGCCGCGACCGAGCGCGAGCCGGTCAAGCGTGCGATCTTCGGCGAGGTCGGCAAGGTCATGAAGGCGGACGCGATCCTGGCCTCCAACACCTCCTCGATCCCGATCACGCGGCTCGCGCAGGCGACGCCCGATCCGGCACGCTTCATGGGCGTGCATTTCTTCAATCCGGTGCCGGTGATGAAGCCGATCGAGCTGATCCGCGGCCTCGCCACGTCCGACGACACGGTCGCCAGGGTCGAAGCATTCGCGCGGAGCCTGGGCAAGACGGTAGTCCACGCCAACGATGCGCCCGGCTTCATCGTCAACCGCGTGCTGCTGCCGATGCTGAACGAGGCGATCTTCGCGCTCGGCGAAGGCGTCGCGACGGTCAAGGATATCGACGCGGCGGTCAGCCTGGGCCTCAATCATCCGATGGGGCCGCTCACGCTCGCCGATTTCATCGGCTTGGACACCTGCCTCGAAATCGCCCGCGTCCTGCATGAGGGCACGGGCGATCCCAAGTTCCGCCCCGCGCCTTTGCTCATCAAATATGTCGAGGCGGGCTGGCTCGGCCGCAAGACCGGCCGAGGCTTCTACGATTATTCCGGGCCGGAGCCGGTGCCGACGCGCTGAGGATCGTCTTCCTCCGGCTTCCTGGTGACGAAGTCGGGAAGCGGCCCGAATGTCTTGCCGACTTTGCGCATATGGCATGTGGCTGCCATTATGGCTTCGCGCGCAACCAGGCTGAAACCGGTATCGGCCTGCCCCTCCCATTCGTGCTGTCTCTCGTACATCTTTTTCGCCCCCGCCCACATTTCGGGCGTGGCGATGCGCGTGAACGGCTCGAGCAGCTTGAAATATTCCTGCACGAAGCCCTCGGCTTTCTCCGATGTCGGGTCGAGCGGCAACGCCGCTTCGATCCGCGTGCTGAACTCGCGCCATTTCGCCAACTGGGCCAGAGGGTCGTAATCGGGCTGCAATTCCTTGCGCCGCATGCGCCAATGTTCGAGCTCTTCCGGCGTAAAATAGCGCTCGGTCACTTTCTTCAAATTTTCGGCTTCCATCGCCCTGTCTCCTGATCTTATCAGCGAGCAGAGCGTCTCTGCGTCGAGCGGCTCGCCTCGGTCGACGCGTGACTTTGCGGACAATAAAAGACGCTTGGCCTCGATCAGGCTGGCCTGACGCGCTTCGAGCGCATCGACCTGCGCCGAGATCAACCGCCCCAGATCGGCATCCTTGCCCGCCAGGATGCGACCGATGTCGGCCAAGCTGAATCCTGCCGCCTTGAGCACGACAACATGGTTCAGCCGCGCCAATTCGCCCGGCCCGTACAGCCGCCGTCCCGAGCCGGTACGCAGCGGCTGGACCAGTCCCCGCGCCTCGTAAAAACGCAGAGCGCGGGCGGTCAACCCGGTGCGGCGGATCACATCCGATATGTCGAGCGCCTGTTCCATGACGGCTGACTAGCGGTTGACCTTGGGTCAGCTTCAAGCGCTTTTTTCCGGATGACAGAAACGCAAACGACGTTACGCATGACGCGCATGGAAACCACTGCGCCCAAGCTGCCCAAATCGCTCTTCGCCTACATGCTGTTCTATGGCGGCATGGTCACGACCGCCGGCGTGCTGGGCGTGAAGCAGATCGCGATCGGGCCGCTCTCGGTCGAAGCGGGCATTTTCGCTTTCCTGCTGCTGGTGATCATGGGCAGCGCGGTCACCGAACTGCACGGCAAGGAAGTGGCCGATACGATGGTGCGTTGGGGGTTCGTGCCCTTGATCGCTGCCGCGTTGCTGATCCGACTGGTGCTGATCCTGCCGACGGATCCGGGAATGTATCCCCCTGCGATCACCGCCTTCCCGATCGTGGTCGGCCAAGGCGCGCGAATGATGATCGCCGGGCTGATCGCCTACGGCACCTCGCAAACACTCAATGTGCTGATATTCTCCAAGCTGTCACGCGGCAAAGGCAATCTCGTCTGGCTGCGCGGCATGATCGCGAGCGCGGTATCGCAAGTGGTCGACACTTTGCTGTTCATCACGATCAGCTTCTACGGAGAACGCCCGATCCTGGGGCTGATGGCAGGACAGATGCTGACAAAGGTGCTGCTGTCGGTGGTGCTGGTGCCCTGGCTGATCACCTTCTTCGTCGCTTTCGGCCGCAAGCTCGATCGCGCCTGACCTTTCATCCCGGCGAAAGCGGGTTCTCAGCCCGCCAGGGCAATACAGGCGATCTCCCGAGATGCGCGCTTTCGCTGGCATGACGTGGACGCTAAAGGGCCCGCTATGACCAACTACGCGCCCGATCCCGCTCTCTTGTTCAAGGCGGAAACGCTCGCCGAGGCTTTGCCCTACATGCAGCGTTATGCGGGCAGCACCTTCGTCGTGAAATATGGCGGCCACGCGATGGGCGACGCCGATCTGGCCGAGGATTTCGCCGAAGACGTGGTCCTGCTGAAGGCAGTCGGCATCAATCCGATCGTGGTCCATGGCGGCGGGCCGCAGATCGGCGCCGCATTGAAGGCGCAGGGGATCGAAAGCCGCTTCGTCGATGGGCTGCGCGTCACCGACGCGGCCACGATGAAGGTCGCGGAAATGGTCCTGTCGGGCGCGATCAACAAGGAGATCGTGTCGTGGATCGCGGCGGAAGGTGGGCGCGCGGTTGGCATTTCGGGCAAGGACGGCCGGCTTATCACCGCCACCAAGGTCCAGAGCGAGCATGATCTGGGCTTCGTCGGCGAGCCCGACGATGTCGACACGCGCATCCTCGACACTATCTCGAAGGCCGGCATGATCCCGGTGGTGGCGCCGATCGGCGTCGGCGCGGACGGCCAGACCTACAATATCAATGCCGACACGATGGCGGGCGCGATCGCGATCGCGACCGGCGCCGAACGGCTGTTCCTGCTGACCGACGTGCCGGGCGTGCTCGACAAGGACAAGAGATTGCTGAGCGATCTCACGCCTGCCGCGATCGCCGGGCTGCGCGAGGATGGCACGATCCACGGCGGCATGATCCCCAAGCTCCAGACCTGCATCGACGCGGTCGAGGGCGGGGTCGACGCCGCGGTCATTCTCGACGGGCGCGTGCCGCATGCCATGCTGATCGAAATCTTCACCCGCCAGGGCGCAGGCACTTTGGTGCGCCAAGGCTGACGTGGCGCGGCCCCTATGCTTGCGATAGGGTGCCCTCACAAATTGGACGGAACCGCCCCATGTTCATGGTTTTAGACATCATCCAGTTCCTGCTGCACATCGCGACCTGGATCATCATCATCCAGGCGATCCTGTCGTGGCTGGTCGCGTTCAACGTGATCAACACGCACAATGATTTCGTCCGCCAGTTCCTCTACGCGCTGAGCCGCATGACCGAGCCGATGTATCGCCCGATCCGGCGGATCATGCCCGATTTCGGCGCGCTCGATTTCTCACCTCTGGTGGTGCTGCTGCTGATCCAGATCGTGTCGGGCATCATTATCCCGCATATCGAAGCCAGTATGAGCCCCGCTCTGGTGGGCGCATGACCGCCACAATCATCGACGGCAAGGCATTCGCCGAGCGCCTGCGCGAACGTGTCGGTGCGCTCGCTTCGGACTTCACGGCCAAGGCCGGCCGCAAGCCGGGGCTGACCGTGGTTCTGGTCGGCGAGGATCCGGCGAGCGCCGTCTATGTCCGGTCGAAAGGCAAGGCGACCGAGGCCGCCGGCATGAAGAGCGACACGATCCGCCTACCGGCCGAAACCAGCCAGGACGAACTGCTCGATCTGGTGCGCAAGCTCAACGCGGACGACGGTGTCGACGGCATCCTCGTCCAGCTGCCGTTGCCCAAGCAGATCGACGAACAGGTTATCATTGCCGCGATCGATCCCAACAAGGATGTCGATGGCTTCCATCCGGTCAATGCTGGCCGGCTCGCGACCGGACTCGACGGCTTCGTGCCGTGCACGCCGCTAGGCTGCCTGATGCTGCTCAAGGATCAGCTCGGCGATCTCGCGGGCAAGGAGGCGGTGGTGATCGGCCGCTCCAACATCGTCGGCAAGCCGATGGCGCAATTGCTGCTCGGCGAGAGCTGCACTGTCACGATCGCGCATTCGAAAACGAAGGATCTACCGGGTGTCGTTCGCCGCGCGGATATTGTCGTTGCGGCGGTCGGGCGCCCCGAAATGATCAAGGCCGATTGGATCAAGCCGGGCGCGGCGGTGATCGACGTCGGCATCAACCGGATCGACGCGGGCGAGGGCAAGACCCGGCTGGTCGGCGACGTCGCGTTCGACGAGGTCAAGGAGGTCGCGGGCGCAATCACCCCGGTGCCGGGCGGCGTCGGGCCGATGACGATTGCAGTCCTGCTCCGCAACACGCTGATCGCAGCGCATCGCAATGCGGATGTGCCGTTGGCAAAGGGCACGATTTGATCGCAGCCTTGCTTCTCGCCGCCGCAGTGCCGCCGGTCGAACAGGCCGAGCGCGCCTTCGCCGCAGCGGCGCAGACCAAGGGGCAATGGACGGCGTTTCGCGAGTTTGCGGCACCCGATGCACGGATGCTGCTCGATGGATTGCAGCCCGCGGCGCCCTTCCTGAAGGACCGCAAGGATCCTCCGGTCGCGGTGATGTGGTGGCCCGCGCATACAGTCACATCCTGCGACGGCAGCATGGCGTTTTCGACCGGCCCCTGGATTCGCAAGGGTGGCCAGGCAGCAGGGCGCTATTTCACGATCTGGCGACACGACGGATCGGGTTGGCATTGGGTCTATGATGGCGGCACGGACGCCACCTCGCCGTCGCCGGCCGGCGACAAGGTCGACGCGATCCATGCTTCGTGCGGTCCCGGCTCACCCCCATCGCCCCCCGAATTCGACGTAGTCGGTGGCGGCGGGTCGCGCGACGGCACCTTGATATGGAGCCTGGTGAAGGCGGGCGCCGGAAAGTTCAATCTGGTCGTGATCTATCGCGACGGCGGGAACTGGAAGACAGAGCAGGCGATTGTCGGCTGATGCTGGGGCTGTTCCTCTCCGCCTTCGTCACCTTCTTCGTGGTGATCGATCCGCCCGGTTGCGCGCCGATCTTCGCCAGCCTGACGCGCGGCGGCAGCAACGCGCATCGCCGTGCGATGGCGCTGCGATCGACCGGCATCGCCACCATCATCCTGATCCTGTTCGCTCTGGTCGGCGAACCCTTGCTGACCTCGCTCGGCATCAGCCTCGACGCGTTCCGCATCGCGGGCGGGATCATGGTCTTCCTGATCGCGATCGAGATGGTGTTCGAAAAGCGCACACATCGCCGCGAGGAACGCGCGGAGGAAATCCAGCGCCGCCATGCCGAGGAGCATAAGGAAGAGCCCGAGGACATCTCGGTCTTTCCGATGGGCATCCCGATGATCGCGGGCCCGGGATCGATCGCGACGGTGATGCTGGTTACCTCGCGCAACCATGGGCTGCACCTGGCCGTGGTGCTGGCCGCGCTTGCGGCGGTGCTGGTCACGACCCTCGTCTCACTGCTCGCCGCGGGCGCGATCATGCGCGTGCTGGGCGACAAGCTGGAGGCGATGATCACACGCGTGCTCGGCGTGCTGCTCGCCGCCTTGGCCGCGCAATATGTGGTGGACGGGATCAAGGCGAGCTTCAGCTAGGATGGCGCTCGAGCTTCGGCCCAATTGCGAATATTGCGACAGGGACCTGCCGCCGGACGCGATGGACGCACGCATCTGCACCTTTGAGTGCACCTTCTGCGCCGACTGCGTCGACACGAAGCTGTTCAACGTCTGCCCCAATTGCGGCGGCGGCTTCACGCCACGTCCGATCCGCCCGGCAGGCGAATGGCGCCCCGGCCTGTCGGTGGCGCAGCGCCCGCCTTCCACCAAACGGCGCTCCTTAAGCTACGATCTGGCGGATATCGAAGCTCTGTCCCGGAAGTTGCGCGATATTCCGCCTGAGCGGCGTTAGGCCTCGACCTTGTAGGTGCCGTGGCCTTCGCTCACCCGGTCGCCGCGGAAGCGCAGGATCTCGAACCGTTCGGGCCCGCCGTTCATGCGGAAGCCGATCAGCAGCGAATCCACGCCCGCGAACAGACGGGTCAGCTCGAAATGCAGATCGGGGACCAGCTTGAGCGCGGCACTCCAATAAGCACGCAGCGCCTCCTTCCCATGCAGCACACCCTCGCTTTCGGGCACGACCTTGATCGCGAGCGGCGAGGTGAAGACCACATCCTCGTGAAACAGCGTCATGACCGCGTCCAGGTCATGCGCGTTCCACGCCGCCAGCCAGCGTTCGGCAAAGGGCCGGGAATCGATCATCAGTTGAGCCTCCGCCACAGACGGTAAGGCGAATTGTCGGGCAGCTTCACCGGCTGGAGCCAGGTCGGTACCTGGCCATGCAATATCTGCGCGTAGAAGCCCTTGGGCGCCTCGCTCAGATAGACGGTCGATTCGGGAAAACCGGGACAGATCAGCAGCAGGCTGGCGCCGTGACGCCGCATCACGTCGTGCGCGAATTCGGGATCCGGATTGCGGAAGCTGTGCTGGACATCGAGGATCGCGTCGCCCGCGCGATGATAAGGCCCGGCGATGGCGTCGTGATGCGTCACCGCGATCAGGCGCGGGCCGAGATCGATGAAGGTCAGGATCGTCGCCGGCGGCAGCTCCGCGATCGGATGCAGCGCCGGCAGCGTCGGGCAGCGCCGCGCGGCATTGTCCACCTTCACGCGATAGGCGGTCTTATGTTGGGGTATCGCTTCCTCGATCAAACTTGAGAAGTCGCCCGAGACGAGCAGGAACACTCCGACGGTGCCGAACACGCGGACCAGGACGTTGCGATGCTCGAGTGTCCAGCCAACCATCGGCCAACCCATCGCGGTCGCACCGATCACGCCCATCAGCTGCGAGCTGGGTCCGGCGCGTGTCTGCCAGAAGAGCAGGAGCGCCGAGAAAAGCGAGAGCAGCAACACCAAAGCCCAGGGGATGGCCTTCTCGGTGCCGCGCGCACGCCAGAAAGACCAGGCGGCGCCGATCACGCCGATCACCGACAGCGAAAGCGTGGGAAAGGCGATGCGCCAGCCGTGCGTGTAGAGCGGCTTGGCTTCCTTGATGTGGCTGAACCAGAGCTTGTCCGCTTCGGGCGAGAGATGCTCGGGCCGCCCCAGACATTGCGGGAAAGCCTCCGCATAGGCGCCGCAGATGATCACGCAGGCGGTGATCGCCGCGGCGATGCGCTGCCAGCGCTGCGTGAAGGGCAGCGCCCCCAAAGCGAACAGGATCGCGCCCGATCCGACCAGCGTGGAAAGATAGACCGGGGTCAGCGCGTCGCACAGCATCTGTTCGTTATCGAACGAGCCGAAAACGAGATAGCCGAAGGCGGTGCCTGCCGCGAGGCTGATGCCATAACCCTGCAGCCGCCGCGCCTGCGCACCCTCCAGCACCCACCAGAGCAGGATCAGGCCGCCTACCACCGCGAGATAGGGCAGCAATTCGAGCCCGATCGTGAGCGAGAATGCGGTCGCGAAACCGGCGGTCAGCCCGCCGCGAAAGCGCTTGCCGTCGGCCATGCCCGCGACCGCGACGATCAGGCTGGCCAATTGCCAGCCATGATGGTCGATGCGCAGCGGCATCCACATCAGCAAGGTGGTGTTGGCGCAGGCAAGGATCGCGGCGGCGAGGAAGAAGGACCAGCGGTCGACCAGCCGCCGCACCGTCAGCATCAGCCCATAGAGCGCGGGCCCGATGGCGAGCATCGGCGCGATTGCGCACGCCCAGCGCGCGGCCGCCTCGCCACCGACGAAGGGGCGCAGGATCAGCATCAAGGCCGCGATCGGCAGGTCGACCAGGCGCGACCAGTGGATCGAGATGCCGGCCGGCGGATCGATCCGGTGCTGGCGCAGATCGTACCAGCCCTGTCCATGGAGCAGGGCCTGCACCTGCGCGTAGCGCATATTGTCGTCGGTATCGCCGAGCGCGAACCAGTGGATCGCGTTCCACTTGTAATACAGCATGTAGACGACGAAGGCCGCCCAGCAGGCGAGGAACCAGCGGCGCCAATAAGTCCGTTGCTCGGTCTGTTCGCTCACCGCTCTTCCCTCTCCGGTGGGAGCGCTCTAGAGCCGTTCGGTTGCCCGGGGAAGCGCCTCGCGCGTTGCTTTGAGGCAGGACGAACAGGGGATGCGGGTTTGACGGCAATGGCGCGCAAGCGCGAGATGTTCTGGCAAATCGTGCGCTACGGCGTGAATGGCAGCATTGTCACCGCGCTTTATTCGGTTGTGCTAGCGTCGCTCGACAGCTGGACGCATCTGCCGCTGCAGGTCTGCAATTTCGCGGGCTATGTCGCGGCGCTCTGCCTCGGCTATTTCCTCCATTCGAAGGTGACGTTCCGCAATCACGGCACGCGCGATCGGGCGAGCCAGATCCGCTTCGTAGTCGCATCGGTTCCCAGTTACGCGCTCAACGCTTTCTGGGCGTGGCTGCTGGCCGACGCGCTCAAAATGCCGCATTGGACGATTTACCTGCCGATCTGGTTCGTAACCCCTGCTATGATCTTCGCCCTGAACCGCTGGTGGGTGTTCCAGTGAAAGTCGTCTCGTCCAACAACAATCCCCGCAACAAGCCGGTCGCGGCGGTCGCCAAGCGCCCGCTCGTCTCGGTGATCGTGCCGGTCAAGGACGAGGAGGACGCGATCCAGCCTTTCATCACCCGCGTCAGCGCGGTGCTGGATGCGTTGCGCGATCCGGCCGACGATGCGATCCTGTGGGAGATATTGTTCATCGACGACGGCAGTTCGGACGCGACGCTCGCCGCGATCATGACAGCCAATATGCGCGACCCGCGCATCGTCGGCATCTCGCTCTCCCGCAATTTCGGCAAGGAAGCGGCGCTTTCCGCCGGGCTGGATCATGTCCGGGGCGAAACCGTGATCCCGATCGATGTCGATCTGCAGGATCCGCCCGAAGTGATCGGCGCGATGCTGGAGGAGTGGCGGCTGGGCAACGAGGTCGTATTCGGCGTGCGCAAGAACCGCATGACCGACAGCCTGCCCAAGCGCCTGACCGCGGATCTCTATTATCGCGCGCACAATTGGCTGAGCGAAGACAAGATTCCCGAACATGCAGGCGACTTCCGGCTGCTCGACCGCAAGGTGGTCGAGGTGATCCGCGCGATGCCCGAGCGCAACCGCTTCATGAAAGGCCTCTTCTCCTGGAGCGGCTTTCGTCAATCGGCGGTCTATTATGACCGCGCCGAACGCTCGGTCGGCCGGACCAAGTTCAATTATCTCAAGCTGTGGAAGCTGGCGGTCGACGGTATCACCTCGGCCTCGACCGCACCGTTGCGTGTCTGGTCCTATATCGGTTTCGTGATCGCGGCGATCTCGCTGATCTATGCGCTGTTCCTGATCGGCCGGGTCGTGCTCTACGGCATCGACGTCGCCGGCTACGCCTCAATGATGGTCGCGGTGCTGTTCCTGGGCGGGGTGCAATTGCTCTCGCTCGGCATCCTCGGCGAATATGTCGGGCGCATCCTGGTCGAGACCAAGCGCCGCCCGATCTACATCGTGCGGGAGAAGATCGGCGACACCGGCGACGACGACGCCTGATGGAACGCCATGTCTATGAGCGGATGGCGGAGATCGACCGCGATCATTGGTGGTTCGTCGGCCGCCGCAGGATCCTGACCGGCCTGCTCGAACGCTGGCGCCCCGCAAAGCGCCCGCTCCGCATCCTGGAAGTCGGCTGCGGCACCGGCGGCAATCTTGCCATGCTCCAGCAATTCGGCACGGTCGACGCGATCGAACCCGATAATTATGCGCGCGCTTTCGCCTCCGAGCGGACCGGCGTGGCGGTCAAGGGCGGCTATCTGCCCGACGTGCCGCTGAAGGACGGGCATTACGATCTGATCGTGTTGCTCGACGTGCTGGAGCATATTCCGGATGACGAGGGCGCTCTCCAGGCGCTCCGGCCCAAACTCGCGCCGGGCGGGCGGCTGATGCTCGCAGTGCCGGCGATGCCGAGCCTGTGGAGTGGGCATGACGTCGCGCACCATCATCAGCGGCGCTATACCAAGCGCACGCTGGAGGCGGTGGTGAAAGCCGCGGGCTTCCGTGTCGTGCGCCGCACCGCATTCAACACGATCCTGCTGCCCGCTATCGTCGGCGTGCGCTGGCTCAACAAATTGCTGGGGCGCAAAGGCGGCGACGAGGACCGGATTCCGCCCGCGCCGGTCAACGGGTTTCTGACCTGGCTATTCGGCGCCGAGCGTCACGTCGCGGTGCGCGGCTTGTTCCCGGCGGGCGTGTCGATCGCCCTGGTCGCCGAGCCGATCGCCGGTTCGGGCATCACCTCCGACCAGGACGGGCGCGGCCCGACCCGATAGAGGATCCCGCTCTCGCCGCCGTTCCAGATCGGGGTCAGGCCAGGGAAGCTGTTCCACTTGGCCTTGGGCATGTCGATCAGCCAGACATAATCGAACGCGTCGTGCGGCAGGTTGTTGAGCGCTTCGGGATAGCGCTTGGCCCGCCGATCGGTGCAACCGCGCGGGCGCAAAATTTCGGTGGGATCCTCGGCATAGCCTTTGGCCGGCGCATATTTGATCCGCACCAGTTGCGCGCCCGGATCGGTCCACTGGCCATTGGCGAAGGCGCCGCGTCGGACGATCGCCATCGCACCAAGATGGTCCATGCGCGACGTTTCCCACCAAGACAGGCACGGCAGATTGACCTCAACGAAAACGCGGCTGCCGGGCTTGACGTGGTTCAACGCCGCAAGCTGGTGCGCGTTGGCGCGATCATGCGCCGCGAAATCGTCGGTCAATATGCCCATGCGCAGCACGAACAAGGCGGTCGCGGCGCCCGCCACAATCGCCGATTGGCGCCGCGACGGCGTGGACAGCGCCAGTGCCGACACCGCGATCAGCATCACGTAAGGCGCCAGCCGCATATCGGCATAAGCCGATCCGAACAGGATGCGCGGCAACAGGATATAGGCCAGGATCAGCATCAGCGAGGCGATGCCGAGCGTGCGGTTCATGCGCATCCAGACGCCCGCCAGGCCGAACGCTACCAGTCCCCACAAGAGATAGACGCAGGCGAGATCGAACTCCATCTCGGTATTGCGCAGGATTGAGACCATGTAGACGTACTTGGCGCGCCACCCGAACCAGCCGACATTGAGGCCGCTCGCATCCCCGCTCCGCCAGATCACCAGCAGCAACAGGGGCGGTGCCAGCGACAGACACGAAATCCCGCCCTGCCAGATGCTGGGCAGGAATTTCTTGCCCGCGTCGCGCGCGCGCACCGTCTCCGCGCCGAACGCGAGCAGGCATAGCACCGCCCAGCCGAAGATATGCGCGGCGGTGAGGGCCAATCCGATCAGCACGAACAGGGCATGGCGCAATGTCCAGCGCTTCTGCCGTCCCAGCCGGAGCCACAAGGCATAAGCGTTGAGCGCCAATGCCATCGACAGCAGGAAATTGAGGAAGCCCCAGATCAGCGGAAAACTATAAGCGAGCGGCAGCGCGAACAGGGCCGGCGGCGGCACGCGGCCATGCGCCTCGTGCGCGGTCCAGAGCAGGCCGCTCGCGGTCAGCATCACGATGCCGATCACGATCAGCTTCACGCCCAGCTCAAGCCCGAAAATCTTGGCCATCGGCACGATCAGTACATCGACGCCGAGGTTGGCGATGAATGCCCAGTGAAAACTGAAATAATCCTTGAGCAAAGGATCGTTCGGATTGCTGAGCTGGATCCGGTAGCGGCCCATATGTTCGGGCAGATCGGTCAGCGGCGGGATCGTCGGATAGACCAAAGGCGCCGCGGCCAGCAGCACCATCAGGATCAGGAACCAGCGACTGTTCCACCAGCCAGCAGGCGTTTCGACCGGGGGCCCTGAGCGGAACATCGGGTCCCTCTTATGGCTTTGCGAGCCACCGCGACAAGTGCCTGCAAAGGCCTTAAGTCAAACAATCATGCGGGAACCACGCACAATCTGGATGGCCGCCGCCTTGCTCGCCGCAATCGGAATCGGCTTGCGCACCTGGAATCTGACCGGCAACCCGATGTGGCTCGACGAAGCCTATAGCGCTTACGCCGCGGAACACGGGTTCGGGTTCCTATGGCGGGTGGTGCCGCTCTACGAAAGCCATCCTCCTTTTTATTACAGCCTACTTCACCTGTGGGCGCTGGCCTTCGGCAGTGGATTGGCGGCGCTCCGGCTGTTCGGGTGGATCTTCGGCGTCGCCACATTGCCGGCGCTTTGGTTGGTCGCCGGCCGGATGGGGCGCTGGATCGGTTGGGAGGTCACGGCAGGCCGGCAGCTCCAGCTCGCAGCGATCGGGCTGGGCAGCCTGTCGATCGCGCTGGTCGAGATGACGCGCGAGATTCGTCCCTATCCGCTGATGATCCTGCTTTACACGGTGGAGATCGGCTTGATCCTGCAGCTGGCGACGCGGGCGGAGCGAGGCCAAGGCCTGCGGGGCCCCGTGTTGGCTTCCTATCTGCTGCTGCTCGAAATCCTCGTCTGGCTGCACAATCTCGGCGCGCTCTACGGGTTGGCGCTGACGATCGCATTGGCGATCGCTTTGCCATTATCCCGGCTCGCGCGCCGGGATTGGGCCGTGCTGATCGGCGGTCACGCTCTGGTCGGCCTGTTCTATCTGCCTTGCCTGATGATCATCCGGCGCCAGGCGGCGGTGTGGACGGTGCATACCTGGCTCCATTTCAAGCTCGATTGGGGCCTGCTCGATCATCTGATGACGCTTTATGGCGTACCGGGCTGGATCGGCTTCGCCAGCCTAGCCCTCGTCGGGCTGGGCATCACCGCGTTGCACCGGGCACCGCACGGCGCGCAGCTCACGGCGATGCTGCTGGTGCTGGCGTTGCTGCCGCCGCTCATCGCGGTGATCCTGTCGATGACGGTCGCGCCCGTGTTCGTGACCCGGATCATGACCGCGACCGCCATTCCCGCGATCCTGCTGCTGGCGGTGGGCGCCAGCGCGCCCGGCCGCCACCGCATCCTCGGTCTTGGCGCCGGCGTTCTGCTCGGAGGGTCGCTGATCAGCGCGGAAATCCAGGCGCGGATGGGGCCGCCGATGCAGGATTGGTACCCTAGCGTCACCTGGCTGGCGCAGCGCTTTCGCCCCGGCGATCAGGTGTTCGCTTACCCCAATGAGGGGAAATTGCCGCTCCAATATGCCCTGCGCGACAAAGGGCTGAACTACCCGATCCGGGCGATCCCGCGCGACGTACCCGCTCTCGAAGATCGACATGGCACCCACCCGAGCGGCACGCGCGGCGTCTCCTCGCTGCCCCAGGCCGAGCTGCATGCCATTGCGGAGGACCCCGCGACCAAGGCCGTTCCGACCATCTGGCTGCTGCGCCTTGGCGCGGAGACCTACGATCCCGGCGACCTGTTCCTCAAGGAACTGCACCGGGATCGCTATATCGTCCGATCCTGGCAGGACGGACCGATCGACATCATCGGGTTACGGCTGCGGACGCTGGCACCGCCGCCGGTCAGACAGCCGCAAGTGCCTGCTCGAAGTCCGCGATAAGATCGTCCGCATTTTCGACGCCGATCGAGATGCGCACCAGATTGTCGCCGATCCCGAGTGCCTTCTTGCGCTCTTCCGGCACCGACAGATGCGTCATGCCCGCCGGATGGCTGGCAAGCGTCTCGGTCCCGCCCAGGCTGACCGCCAGTTTCGCGATCTGGAGCGCGTCGAGGAAGCGGAACGCCTCCGCCTCGCCACCCTTCAGGTAGAGCGAGAAAGTCGATCCCGCACCGGTGCAATGGCGCCGGTAAATGTCGGCCTGACGCGACCCTTCCTCAAGGAAACCGAGATAGCCGACATGCTCGACCTTGGGATGCTGGCGCAACCAGCCGCAGACCTTGGCCGCATTCTCGCCCGCACGGCTCATGCGTAGCTCCAGCGTCTCCAATGAGCGCAGCAGCATCCAGGCCGGGTGGGGATCGAGGATCGTGCCGATCGTGTTGCGCATCAGCCGGATCGGGTTGAGCGCCGCTTTCGAGCCGACCGCGCCGCCCGCGACCAGATCGCTATGCCCGCCCGCATATTTGGTCAGGCTGTAGAGTACTATATCCGCGCCGTGCTTGAGCGGCTGCTGCCAGAGTGGGCCGAGAAAGGTATTGTCGATCACGACCAAAGGTTTCTGGTCGCCGAACAGCGCGTCGCGCGACGCGGTGACCGCCTCGATATCGACCAAAGCGTTGGTCGGGTTGGCGGGGCTTTCGAGATAGATGAGCGGCACGCGGCCGCTTGCCTTCGCCTTGGCCAGGACCGCGTCGATCTCTTCGCGGGTCGCGCCCGCCGGGAAATCGAGCCAGTTGATCCCGAATCGGCCAAGGATCTTGCCGATCAGAGTCTCGGTCGCGGCATAAAGCGGCGCCGAATGGACGATCGTGTCGCCCGGCTGCACCATCGCCAGCAGCACGGTCGCAATCGCCGACATACCCGACGAGAAGGTGAGTGCGTCCTCGGCGCCTTCCCAGATGCCGAGCCGATCCTCCAATATTTCCTGATTGGGACCGTTGAAGCGTGAATAGACCAGCCCCTCGGCTCCACCGGGCCGCTTGCCGGTGACGCCTTCGAAGAAGCGCTTGCCGTGGGCCGCACTCTCGAAAACATAGGTCGAGGTGAGGAAGACTGGCGGCTTGAGCGAGCCTTCCGACAAGGCCGGATCGAAGCCGTGCCCCATCATCAAGGTCGAGGGACTCAGGCGTCGGCCGCCTATCTCAAGCGCATGCTCGCGCGGACGACGGCGGGGTTCGCCGGCCGTGAGGTCGGCTTCGGTGGGTGTAGGAGTCTTGGCCAAGGGATTGGACCTTTGCGAACATGTTGTGCGGCGCCCGCCGCTCTGGACGGGGCCTTGTCATGCGGCCCTTCTCCCAAATTCGAACGATCAGGAGAAGGGCCGTCGGACATGTTCAGGTCTTCGTTGTGCGCTTCGGCATCCGCCGAAGCTTGCCGCACCGGCCCGCACCCCCACCCGGCCTCCCAGTCAGGCTATTCTATGGGAGGCCGGGTGGGGGTGCGGGCCGGTGCGGCTCTATCTAACGAAAGTGTCAGGCCTGTTCCGACTCAGGCGCGCTGTCGCGGAAGAAGGGTTCGACCGTGCCGTTCAGCTTCATCGTGAGCGGGTTGCCCTTGCGATCGCGTGTCTTGGCCATGGCGAGCCGCACCCAGCCCTCGCTCACGCAATATTCTTCGACGTTGAAGCGTTCCTGGCCGTTGAAGATGATGCCGACGCCGCGCGCGAGCGCATCCTCATCGTAGAAAGAACTGCGCGGATCGACCGAAAGGCGGTCGGGCGGGGTCGGAGTCGTATCGGTCATGCGCGCGCCATAGCGGGGTTGAATCAGCGCGTCATCAGGGCTCGGTTCGGCGCGGACAGCCTTCTATTCCCAGGCGGCCGAGTCGAACCGGATCGGACGGCCCACCGCCTTGGCCGCGAGCGCACCGTCGCGCATCACGCTTCGGCCGCGAATGATCGTGCCGACCGGACGCCCGGTAATCTCCATGCCGGTGAAGGGCGACCAGCCGCAGCGCGAGGCGAGCCAATCGTCCTCGATCGTCCATTTGGCCTTGAGATCGACCAGCGTGAAATCGGCATCATAGCCCGCGGCGATCCGGCCCTTGCCGGTCATGCCGAACACGCGTTGCGGCCCCGCAGAAGTCAATTCGACCAGGCGCTGCAGGCTCAACCGGCCATGCGCGACATGGTTGAGCATCAAGGGCAGCAAGGTCTGGACGCCCGGCATGCCGCTTGGGCTGTCGGGATAGGTTTTCGCCTTTTCGTCCTTGGTATGCGGTGCATGATCGGAACCGAGCACGTCGGGCACGCCCTGGTTGAGCCAGAACCACAGCCCCTCGCGATGTGCGCCGGAGCGGATCGGCGGGTTCATCTGCGCATAGGTGCCGAGCCGGGGATAGGCCTCCTCACCCGCCAGCGTGAGATGCTGGGGCGTGACCTCGCAGGTGGCGATATCCTTGTTCTGCGCGATATATTCGAGCTCGGCGGGCGTGGTCACGTGCAAGATGTGGATCGGCCGCCGCGCCGCGCGCGCGAGGCGCAGAATGCGCTGCGTCGCCAGCATCGCGCTCTCATCGTCGCGCCACACCGGGTGCGAGGATGGATCGCCCGACACGCGCTCGCCCAGGCGCGCCTGCATGCGCGGTTCGTCCTCGGCATGGATCGCGACGCGGCGGCGGCCATGCGCCAGGACGCGCGCCAGCTCCGAATCCTCGGACACGAGCAGATCGCCGGTCGAGGCGCCCATGAAGATCTTGACCCCCGCCGTGCCGGGTAGCCGTTCAAGTTCCCCCAGCAGCTCGGCATTGGCGCTGGTCGCGCCGACATAGAAAGCATGGTCGCACCACATCCGCCCTTCGGCGCGCGCCAGCTTGTCGTGGATCGCGCTCTCGCTGTCGGTGTTGGGCTTGGTGTTGGGCATTTCGAACACCGCCACCACGCCGCCCAGCACCGCCGCGCGGCTGCCGCTTTCCAGATCCTCCTTGGTCTCCAGCCCCGGCTCGCGAAAATGGACCTGGCTGTCGACCACGCCCGGCAACACGGTAAGGCCGGTGCAATCGATCACCTCGCCCGCATCGCCGGCTTCACCAATATGCACGATCTTGCCGCCGCGCACCCCGACCGAGGCCTGAAGTGGTCCGCCCGGCGTCCAGACATTGCCGTTCTTGAGGAGGAGATCGTAGGCAGCCACAGGCGACTCCATTGGCAGAGGCGGTTGCGTTCCCTACCTCGCGAACATGACCGCGACCACCCTTAGCGACCGCGCGATCGTCCGGCTTTCGGGCGAGGACGTGCGCGGCTTCCTCCAGGGCCTCGTCACCAATGACGTGACCGGCCCGCTTCCCGTCTGGGCGGGGCTGCTGACCGCACAGGGCAAAGCCTTGTTCGATTTCCTGATATGGGCGGAGGGCGACGACCTTCTGATCGATTGCGAGGCGGCCCAGGCTGATGCGCTGATCCGCCGCCTAACCCTCTATCGCCTGCGCCGCCCGATCACGATCGCGCGGGACGAGACGCTTGCGGTCCATTGGGCGCCCGAGGGCGACCAGGGCGTGGCGGACCCGCGCCTTGCGGCACTCGGGCGCCGCTGGATCGCACCCGCCGACGCCACTGCCGCCGGATGGCGCGAGCATCGGCTGCAACTGGGCGTGACGGAGGGCATTGCCGAATTGGGATCGGACAAGATTCTGTGGCTCGAAACCAATGCCGCCGAACTGAATGGCGTGAGCTTCAGCAAGGGCTGTTATGTCGGCCAGGAGAATACGGCGCGGATGAACTGGCGGCAGAAAGTCAATCGCCGGCTCGCGATAATACGGACCGCCGAAGACCCCGGCGATGCGGCCCTCGTTTATTATCCCGACCTTGCACTCGCGGTGATGCGCGTGCCGGTAGACCGGCTCGCGGCCGATGGCGCAGCAGTAAAGGGGGAATGCTTCATCCGCCCGAACTGGCTCATGGCGGCGCTCTCACAGTCGGCGGAATTGTAAACTATCTTTGCCGGATCGACGTTAACTACCTATTCCCATTGCCAAAGCGGTAACTTCAAGTTATCCACAATCACAAGGCAGAGGCGTTTGGCCCCCTACAGTCCTCGCGACTCGGGTCCCGGACGGTCAACAGACCAAAAACAAAAAACAGGTTTGACCGGGGACACGGCACCAGTGCCGTAAAGCGAGAGTGGGGACTCTGCGATGCGTAAGTCTATTGTGCGCGCGGCTATAGCCGCTGCCGGCCTTGTGGGGGCGGCGGGTTTCTCGTCGGCAGCTTCGGCTACGGACTTTTCGATCAACACCAATGTGCCCGGCGGCAACGCCTGGGTGATCGATCCGCCGGGCTATCTGGTCGGGACGCTCCATGACGGCGGCTACAGCGTGACCGCCTATATCGGCGTGATCGATCTCAAGGGGGCGCTGGTCAACGATCCGGGCGCCGGCCTGACCGATCTCAAGGTCTTCTGCATCGACGTGAATGACGATCTGCGCGGCGGCACCTTCACGGAAAGCTCGATCGCCGATCTCGAAAATCCCGGCGCGACCAACATGAATGTGCATTACACGGCACAGCAGGTCAGCGACCTGACCAAGTTCCTCGCTTATGTCGACACCCAGGGGGTGACCAATTCGCTGACATCCGCGGTGGCGCAGCTGGGCGTGTGGGAAATCATCAGCGAAGCCAACGATACCAACTGGACCCTGACCAACGGCAATTTCTACATCACCGGCATGGACAACAGCGTGCTGACGATGGCCAATAGCTGGCTTGCCAATTCGCGGAGCCAATCGACCATCGGCTACACGCTACATGTGCTCGATCCGGACGCCGGCAATCAGACGCAAGCCTTTGTGACGCACGTTCCGGGCCAGACCACGACCGACGTTCCCGAACCTGCGACCTGGGGCATGATCGTACTGGGTTTCGGCCTGCTCGGTTCGGCACTCCGCCGCCGCAAGGAAGAAGCACTATTCATTAATTAAGAGCTGCAATGGGGGAGAGCCCGGGTGGCGCGGCGCGCGACGCCCGGGCTTTTAAATTCGATACTTTTGGTTTGGGGACCAAAAGGAAGGGGCCTGGTTCAGTAGAACCGGGCCCCTTTTTCATGCGCCAGGAACGGAGCCCCGCTCCGATCGAATTCAGGCTCGGGCAGCCGGCCTTACGAAGCGAGCTTACGCAGCACGTAGGGCAGGATGCCGCCGTTTAGGAAATAATCGAGCTCGTTGACCGTATCGATCCGGCAACGCGCCTCGAACGTCGTCGCGGTTCCGTCGACGCGCTGGACCTTGACCGTCACCATCTGGCGCGGGCGCAACCCCGATACATTCTCGATCGTGAACTGCTCGCTGCCGTCGAAGCCCAGGGTCTTGCGGTCCACGCCCTCGGGGAACTGCAGGGGCAGCACGCCCATGCCGACCAGGTTGGACCGGTGGATACGCTCGAAGCTCTCGGCGATCACCGCGCGCACGCCCAGCAGGTTGGTGCCCTTGGCCGCCCAGTCGCGCGACGAGCCGGTGCCATATTCCTTGCCCGCGACGATCACCAGCGCGGTGCCGTCCGCCTTATATTTCTGTGCGGCGTCATAGATCGCCAGCGTCTCGCCGGTCGGCACATATTTCGTCATGCCGCCTTCGACACCCGGCACCATCTCGTTGCGGATGCGGATGTTGGCGAAGGTGCCGCGCATCATGACCTCATGGTTGCCGCGGCGCGCGCCATAGCTGTTGAAGTCCGCCTTCGAGACCTGATGCTCGTTCAGATAGCGGCCCGCCGGGCTGTCGACCTTGATCGACCCTGCCGGCGAGATGTGATCGGTCGTGATCGAATCGCCGAGGATGGCGAGCGGCCGCGCATCGACGATGTCCTCGACCGGCTTGGGCGTCATCGTCATGCCTTCGAAATATGGCGGGTTCTGCACATAGGTCGAGCCTGCCGACCAGCTGTAGGTGTCCGACCCCTCGACCTGAATGCCGCGCCACTTGGCATCGCCTTCGAACACGTTGGCGTAGCGGGTGCGATACATGTCGCTGTCGATCACCGAGCCGATCAGATCGGCGACCTCCTGATTGGTCGGCCAGATATCCTTGAGCATCACCGGCTTGCCGTCCTCGGTCGTGCCGATCGGGGTGGTGGTGATGTCGTCGCGGACGGTGCCCTTGAGCGCATAGGCAACCACCAAAGGCGGCGATGCGAGGAAGTTGGCGCGCACGTCGGGCGAGACGCGGCCTTCGAAATTGCGGTTGCCCGAGAGGACCGAGGCCGCGACCAGGTCATTTTCGTTGATCGCCCTGCTGATCGGCGCGGGCAAAGGCCCCGAATTGCCGATGCAGGTGGTGCAGCCATAGCCGACCAGGTTGAAGCCGATCGCATCGAGATCCTCGCTGAGCTTTGCCTTGTTGAGGTAATCGGTCACGACCTGGCTGCCCGGCGCGAGACTGGTCTTGACCCAGGGCTTGGGCTTGAGGCCGAGCGCACGCGCCTTGCGCGCCACCAGGCCGGCGGCGACCAGCACCGACGGATTCGACGTGTTGGTGCAACTGGTGATCGCCGCGATCACGACGTCGCCATGCCCGACGTCATAGTCGCCGCCCTCGACCGCAACGCGCTGGTCGCTGTCGCCGGTCTTCTTGTAGCCGGTGACGAGCTCGTTGTTGAAATTGTCGTCGACGTTCGAAAGCAGCACCTTGTCCTGCGGGCGCTTGGGGCCGGCGAGGCTGGGCTGCACGGTCGACATGTCGAGCGCGAGCGTGTCGGTGAAGACCGGATCGGGCGCGGCGGCGTCGCGCCACATGCCCTGCGCCTTGGCATAAGCCTCGACCAGTTCGATCTGATCGTCGTCGCGGCCGGTGAGGCGGAGATAATTGATCGTCGCGGTGTCGACCGGGAAGAAGCCGCAGGTCGCGCCATATTCGGGCGCCATGTTGGCGATGGTCGCACGGTCGGCGAGGCTGAGCGCGTCGAGCCCCGGGCCGTAAAATTCGACGAAGCGGCCGACCACGCCCTTCTGGCGCAGCATCTGCGTGACGGTCAGCACCAGATCGGTCGCGGTGATGCCCTCGGCGAGCGTGCCGGTGAGCTTGAAACCCACGACTTCGGGGATCAGCATTGAGACGGGCTGGCCCAGCATCGCAGCCTCGGCCTCGATCCCGCCCACGCCCCAGCCGAGCACGCCAAGGCCGTTGACCATCGTGGTGTGGCTATCGGTGCCGACGCAGGTGTCGGGATAAGCCACGTCGCCGCCGTCGCCGTCCTTCGATACCCACACGGTCTGCGCGATATTCTCCAGGTTCACCTGGTGGCAGATGCCCGTGCCCGGCGGCACCACCTTGAAATTGTCGAGCGCCTTGGAACCCCAGCGCAGGAACTCGTAGCGCTCCATGTTGCGCGCATATTCGATCTCGACATTGTCCTGGAACGCCTTGGGCGTGCCGAATTCGTCGACCATCACCGAGTGGTCGATGACGAGATGGACCGGCACCAAAGGATTGATCTTCTGCGCATCGCCGCCGAGCGTACCCATCGCGTCGCGCATTGCCGCAAGGTCGACCACGCACGGCACACCGGTGAAGTCCTGCATCAGCACGCGCGCCGGGCGATACTGGATCTCACGCTCCGACGTGCGGTCGGTCAGCCACTGGACCATCGCCTTCAGATCGTCGGTGGTGACCGTCGTCCCATCCTCGAACCGCAGCAGATTCTCGAGCAGCACCTTCATGCTGAAGGGCAGGCGTGAGACGTCGCCGATCTTCTCGGCCGCCTTGGCGAGCGAATAATAGGAAACCTGACGCCCTCCGACCTCCAGGGTCGAGCGGGTGCCGAGCGTGTCCTGGCCAACGGCGGTCATGGCGGGAATCCTTATGCTGCGATGCGGTGTGTGCGGTGCCCCTAGCAAGGGGAACCCGCGCGGGAAAGGGGTGCATCCCGCCTTATGGGCGGCTGGCCCCGCCCTTTTTCCTATCGAAGCTGTCGGCGCGCTGTCAGCCGACGACGATCGAACGCCATTCCGCGAATTCGGGATAGTCCAGCGGCTCGGTCAGCAGCAGGCCGGCCTGGTCGTCGCGCCACCAGCGGATCGTGGCGGCACGCAACGGCAGTCCCGGCATGCCGATCGCGCAGGGCGCGCCGGCCTGCAGCGGTTGCGCGATATCGATCTGTACGCCCGCCTGCGAAATGTTGCCGATGCGCACGCCGCGTTGCTCGATGCCGAGCTTGAGCAACCCGCGCATCTCCACGTTGATCCGCGGCGGGCGGAGCCTGCCCATGCGATCGTCGAACGAGCAATGCGCCATCATCGCCGCCATCGGCATCGGTTCATCGAACGATACGCCGATCAGGCCATTCTCCGCCCAGGCAATGCATCCGCCAAGCAGATGACCGGTCCGCAATTCGATCTCGATATGTGTGCCCGTTTCGGCCGGAACATAGAGTTCGGCCTTGAGCCCCTCGGGCGAGATATCGCGCAGCATGCACAATTCCTCGCGGCCGGCGAGCCGGATCTTGGCGACCTGCATCACGGTCGTATGGCGGATGCTGCGCCGGCGCTCCTGCACCGGAGTTTCCGCGATCTCTCTGGTCTTTGAAAAGAACACGCAGACTCCACCGATTAACCCGGATTGGTGGACGCTGTTTGCCGCACGAGTCCGTAATCAATCCCGCTTCAACATCCTTTGCGGTAAATTAAGGATTATTATTCCGGAGCCGTTCCCGGAATGACTCGCGGAAAAGCGGCGGCAGAATCCCGTGGAGCCGGATCAGCGCGATCCGGCGCGCCACCGCGCGAAGGTGGGATAATCGAAAGGCTCGGTCAGCATGAGCCCGGCATTGCCCTCGCGCCACCAGCAGATCGCCGCCGCCCGCGCGGGCAGGCCCGGCAGCGCGATCGAGCAGGGCGTTCCGGACCGGAGCGGCTGGGGAGCCTCGATCTGCACCCCGGCCTGGGAAATATTGCCGATGCTCACCATGCGCGCGTCCGCTCCGATCCGGAGCAGGCCGCGCAAATTGACCTTGAGCCGCGGCGGGCGAAGATTGCCGCGTTCCTCGAAAGAGCAGTGCGCCAGCATCGCCGCCGCCGGGATCGGTGCGTCGAAGGCGACGCCGATCTCATTGTCCACCGCCCAGGCGATCCGTCCCGCGGCGGTGTGCGCGGTGCGCAGCTCGACATCGATGTGGGAGCCGGCCTGCAGCGGAATATAGACTTCGGCTTTCAGACCCTCGGCCGAGATATCCCGGAGCAGGCACAATTCCTCCCGCCCCGAAGGCAAACGGATCTTGGCGACCTGATTTATCGTGGTGTGACGGACACTCCGACGGCGTTCCTCGACGGGAATATCAGCGATTTGCCTGGGCTTGGAAATGAACACAAAAAACTCCGCCGTCACAGTGGCTTGTGCGAATATGGCGTCGGAATTCGTAACTATTGACGGTTCGATTTGGCTGCCGGGAAGTTAAGGATAAGTTTTGGGTCCGGCGAACAGGAAGCGATTGGCGAAAGCCTGCCGGGCGATTAGCGTGGCACACGCAAAATGCCCGCCCCCGAAGCCCCGCCTTTACCTGAAGACGCTCTTGAAGAACGCTTCCTCGCCGCGACCGGCCCTGGCGGCCAGAACGTCAACAAGGTCGCGACCGCGGTGCAGCTTCGGCTCGACGTCTATGCTTTGCGGCTGCCGCCCGATGTTTTCGCGCGGCTGAAGATCCTGGCCGGAAGCCGTTGGACCCTGGATGGCGGCATCCTCGTCACCGCACGCACGCACCGCACGCGCGAGGCCAATCGCGAGGAAGCGCGCCGCCGCCTGGCCGAGATGGTTGCCGAGGCGCGTATCCGCCCCGAACGGCGGATCAAGACCAAGCCGAGCAAGGCCGCGAGGGCGAAACGGGTCGAGGCCAAGGCGCGAGCGGGCGCGGTGAAGCGAAACCGGGCCAAGCCGCGGCTTGATTGAGCCCTGTTCCCTCACCCCGGCGAAGACGGCCTGCAGCATCCAAAAAGCAAGCCGCCGCCCCTGCTAGGGCAGGGACGGCGGCAGTTTTCAGCGTACGAGGAGAGGAAGCTTAAGCGACTTCGGCCATCGGGGCTTCGTTCGGCTCGCGCAGCACGTAGCCGCGGCCCCAGACGGTCTCGATATAATTCTCGCCGCCACATGCCAGGCTGAGCTTCTTGCGCAGCTTGCAGATGAAGACGTCGATGATCTTGAGTTCGGGCTCGTCCATGCCGCCATAAAGGTGGTTCAGGAACATTTCCTTGGTCAGCGTGGTGCCCTTGCGGAGCGAAAGCAGCTCCAGCATCGCATATTCCTTGCCGGTCAGATGGACGCGGGCGCCATCGACCTCGACCGTCTTCGCGTCGAGATTGACCGCGAGCTTGCCGGTCTTGATCACCGACTGGCTGTGGCCCTTCGAGCGGCGGACGATCGCATGGATACG